>ERZ1026890.416-NODE-416-length-27691-cov-61.075156_pt1 | contig 27691 bp, 25 predicted proteins | sample MGYA00380175_ERZ1026890 | MGnify/ENA primary metagenome ERZ1026890 (study PRJEB33269, sample SAMEA4719811) | human gut metagenome | biome: human-associated habitat; feature: organic feature; material: feces | place: Cameroon | collected 2013-10 ...
TAACACCCTTTAACCAATTCGTTTGAACTTGTTTCCGGGTGCAAAGGTAAAAGAAAAAGCTCATGGATAAACTGATTTCTGAAATAGCAGACGATGAAAAGGTTGCAAGAATCCTGTTCTCGCCTTCTCATATCTATAAAGGGCGTGTTTCGCCGAAGGCTTTTAAACTTGAAAAGTTGAAGAGTGGTGCTGAAGACTATATTTCAGTATTAAGATATAATGCAGATCAATTAGATTCTGTTTCAGCAGTTTTTCGTCCTAGAACGAAAGGAGACTCTCGATATGGATTTACATTTTTAAATGTTTTGGATGTTCGAAACCTGGATTATGAATTTAACAACAGAAGGGTGGAGCTATTGCCAAAACCAAGCAAGCGATTACCGTTACATGCTGGAATCTTTTTATCAATTGATGGAAGATTGCAGACTGCCGATGATGTTTCTCCTGATATAGATTTTTTCCAAAAAGAACTTGCCATGCTTTGTGATGGGGTGCATAAATTTTAATCTGCCCCGAACGTTGGAAAAGCAGCCTAGTTCTTCATCCGGGTGAAATCTTTACATTTTCGCCTTTTGAGGCTATCGGTCTTCCAAAGTGCCAGGTATGTACCCATTGTTTCGATGGCAGCAGCGCATATACTCTTGATGAGTTTGCTGATGAAGACTAATTCATCTTTTTGCGAGATAAATAAATATGTAAGTGGCGAAATGAGTAGGCTGACAGTCTGCTGGTTTCGCCATTCTTTGTTTGTCCTCTTCTGTTAAGCAAATACTTTGTGATACATTTTTGTGTTAAAATATCGAATATTCTTTGAATTATCAGATAATTACTGTATTTTTGCAGAAAGGTTTTAAAATAGAGATGATTATGAAACTATCAGATTATAGCAATATAACATCGACTCCTGTTTGGAATGAAGTGAAAAACTGGAGTGACGATGACAAGAATGAGCTTATCACATTGCTTTATACAACAATGGATAAGGTAAATCCTTATGTCGTTCCTGAGTCTGATGAGATAGAAGCTTTTGTGAACGAGATTCCTCGTGAAGCCTTGGCAGCTAGTGTGGAGATGGCATTAAAGGATCATGAAAATGGTAATACCATTTCCCATTCAGAATTAATGAGTCGTATAAAAGCGGAACGAGGATGGAAATAGAATGGTCATTGCTTGCTTCAAGACAATTGAACGATGTTTTAGATTTTGTAGAAACAGAATATGGTTCTATAACAGCAAGAAAAGTGTTTGATAAGTTCGATGCTAATGTTAATAGTTTACTGAGAAATCCAAATCGTGGCATATTAGATTCGGATTTGTCTGATTCTCAATTTACAGTTAGACATTTGCAGCTATTCCCTAATGTGCTCTATTATGTAGTGAAAGGTGATTCCATAATAATTTCAGCCGTAATGCATTATAAGCAGTCTCCTCAAACTGTGTATAAAACAGTTATGCGATCATTAGAAAGGTATAGATAGAGCTGAGGGTGTATTCTTATTAGAGAAAGCTCATGTAAAATCAACTATGTGTGTATAAGTCTTACAGATGCCATCAATCGTATATATCATTCACAACTATATGAAAAGCTGTCTACAGAAAGTACCAAATATTGGCATTTAGGTCCTGTGGACTTGTATAATGAACTGAAGAAAGAACTATAAGAAGATAGGTCTAGCGACCCCGCTTAGCGCGGTGTAGCTAGACCTATTTTTATATTATTTCTCGGCAAAATCTTCTTTTGCATAAAATGTGTTATTTTGCATAGAACGTAAACTTGTTCTTGTAATCTCTGTTCACGCAGACGGTTGCCTTGCGCTGGGAGAGATTGTATACCACCGACCACTGGGTATGGCTCGTTGGATTGCCTGGAGTTTCTGCCTGACTCACACCATTGAGCAGATTCATGGCTCCTTCCTCTGACAACTGGTTACTGTTCTGCTTGATGACGAATTCCATCATGTCGTAGCGGGTCTTGCCGTGGTTCGAGAGTTTCGGACCTTTATCTGAACATGCCATGGTTTCAGATACATAGAAGTTGCTGGCATAGCGCTTTTCTATCACCTCGCGGGTGTTTGGTAAAATGTCAGGATATTTAAAATAAGTCTTGCCATCCTCACCCGTATATTCATCGTCTATGTAAATCTTGCTCTGATGCTCCTTGTCATACACGAATTCTACGATGGCATAACGGCCCGTGGCATCTGCCATGTAGAAATGATAGTTGCCGTCGTTATCCGGTATCCAGAGATCATATCCGTCCAGAATCTTGAGAGCTTCATCCACAGTTCTGGCATGATCCAACATCATGCGCAAGGCAACGGTTGTAGTCAATTTCTTTCCCGTACTAGCCTGCTGGGTCGGTTTGCCGTCGAGATGGAGCACGGAAACGGCAAAGCCAGCCTCGTTCATACCGTCCATCAGGAGATATGGGAATGCCATGATATAGGATAGGTCTTGCGTCTTATTCTTCTCAAACTCAGCCTTGTTATATAGGATGTAATGCCAGAGATCCTGTCGGTAACCTATCCAGTAGGCATCCACCATACTGATGGATTTCAGTCCGCCTTCGGGTGCCGTGCGAACCAGGGCAGCTGCTATCGGTTCGTTATCATGGGAGTAATCAAAGTTGCGCCCCATCAGATAATCGCCCGTATCGGGTGTCGTCACGGCAAAGGCACTGCAGCCTGCATCCAGCTTAACCCTTGCCTTGAGCCAGGATGGCGTCTTGTCGCAGAGGGTTTTCAATACGGCACCAATCAGATGGGTGTTGTCGGTGAGATTGAATCCTGATATGGTAGGGAGTTTGTAATCCTCCGTATAGTCAAGATAGAAGAATCTTCCGTCTTTCAAGTCCTGGATGGACCGGACCATCTCCAGTTTCTTGGCATCGGTCAGCAGACTGGCTGGTACGTCCTGATAGTGTGCCTGATTGTTTACTTCTTCATGGTCATCATCGCTGCATGAAGATAGCAGAAACATACAGAATGTGATGCTGAAACTTAAGCATAAAAACAGAAACCATTGTATGTGCTTACTGTTGAAAGTGATATTCTTTTTCATACGTAATTAGTATTAAATGATTGATAAATGATTTGAATTTTCAAATGCAAAAGTAATGGAAAACCACTCTTGGTAGGGAGAAAAGTACACTGAAAAATGCTGATTTTTCTGGAATTATAAAAAAATATCCCTCAAAAAACATCAAAACCAATCTTTTTTATTATTTTTGCAAGAAGAAAAAGCGATTCGTCTGTCTGTGCAAAATGATTCGTCAGTCAGGGCAAACCTGCCTCATCTGTCAATACGAAATAATATATCTATCCATTATGAATATGAAAGAAAAGAACGCAAAGAAATCTAAGATACATCAGTTAGGGTTCTCTTTCCTGAAGAGAGAATCTAATTACTTGGACCGCCAACGTCAAGCTATCCTTGTGTGTTTCTCCGTGATGCTCTCTTTGGGCATCCTGTCAAATATCCTGGGCTTTTCTGGAGCCTTTGATCCGTTTTTTACCGTGTCTAACATCGTTTTTCTGATTGTCGTGTTATCCTCCTTCATGGCTTATCTCTTCGGGAAAATCCCAATGGTGAGGGCAATCGTTTGTATCGCTATCGCCACCCAGTGCTTTATCGGAGCCGATATCCTCTACAGTGCCTTTATGCCTACGCTGAAAGATAACAGAATGGTGATTCTCATCAATATGCTTATCCTTTCTGGCAACATGTTTTTCTCGCTGGCGGCTTATCAGGCGCGTCTCACACGCTGGCTGGTGGGAATAGCTTTTGGGGTTTATATATTGAGTGTGATTGTAACGGGGGATGAATCGCTCATGGATTATTTCTTCATGATGATGCTCATATTGCTTTTTATCAGCGTGCTGAGTCTGTCTGTTGCCAGAAACGGTGAGTATCTTGTCAATGCGAACAGAACGTTGCAGCGTGATGAGGAAGAACTGCTCCAGGTGCTGAAGATAAACAAAAAGCAGATTAAGGCATACGTGGCTCTGGCGAAGGAAAGGCATGATGTTAAACTTACCGCGCATTTGCTTGATCTTCTGGGTGAGGCTTCGCAGAAGAATGTCATAGACAATGTGATGCAATATCTCCAGACCCGCGAATTGAGCAAACAGAACATAGAACGCGTCTTTCCCGAGTTGAGTGCCTCTGAACAGGAAATCTGTTACCTTATCCTGCAGAACAGAAAGCTGAGTGAGATTTGCACGCTGCTCAACAAGTCGGAATCGAACATCACTACCCAGCGGGCCAACATCAGAAAGAAGTTGGGAATGGGCTCTGCTGATAACCTGAAGAAGGTTCTGGAGAAGCGCATAGCTGAAAGCCAGTAGGCCGATGAGGCTGATACTGAACCATATCCTGTTATTTTCGGAAATTTTGAACATATTGTGATAAGATGTGAATAGTCATTTATCACCGAAAAGCCGTACCTTTGCACCCAGATAATGAATGAAACGTAAATCAATAGAAATCATTAAGAAGAAATGAAGAAAATAATCATCTTATGTTTCGCGCTCGGAGCTTTCCATACACTTGGCGCACAGGAGACGCTTACGCTTAGCCAGTGCCTGCAGATGGCAGTGGATAACAACCTGTCGCTCCAGAGCAGCCGAAACGAAATAGCTAAGGGAAAGTACGCTATCAGCGAAAATCAGGCTAAACTCTATCCGCAAATCAATGCGGTGGCACAGCTCAACGACAACTTTACGCCGCCTGTTTCGGTTACCGACGGCTCGGCTTACGGCAAGCCTTATAATGTAACCAAGACGTTGCAGTATAATGCTTCGGCGGGTGTACAATTGCAGATGCCACTGTATAACCAGATGATTCTTACCGCCATCGACATCACCAAGATTGCCGATAAGCTCAACCAACTCTCTTATGAGAAGGCGCGTGAAGACCTCATCGTGCAGACTGCCAAGATGTATTACATGGCGCAGAACACATCTGAGCAGATTCGTCTGACGGATGACAACATCAAGCGACTGGTAGAACTCAGAAACATCACCCAGGCATTCTATGACAACCAGATGAGTCTGGAGGTCGATCTGAAGCGTGTGAATCTCAATATCGAGAACCTCACCGTGCAGCGCGATAACGCCATCGCCATGCTCGAACAGCAGTATACCATGCTCAAGTATGTGATAGATTATCCTGCCGAGAAAGAGATGAAGGTGACAGCCGTAGATCCGGGAAAGATTGAGATGGTGAAGGCTGACGGACTGGATACGGGACTCTACGAACTCCAGTTGCTGGAACAGAAGAAACTGCTCACCCAAAAGCAGACCAAACTTGCCAAGGACGGCTATCTGCCATCGCTCTCGCTGACCGGAAACCTGATGTATTCAGCCTTTACCGATAGGATAGATCACTGGATTCATTCGGGCGAATCAAACCACTGGTATGGTTCCAACGGTCTGGGCATCCAGCTGCGAGTGCCTGTATTCGATGGTTTTGAAAAGCGTTCTAAAATCAGAAAGGCGAAGATAGAGGAGGAGAATGCACGCATCGGTTACGAGGACGCCCTGAAGGGACTGCAGGCAAACTATATGAATGCGGTGAGCGAGGTGAACAACAGTCAGCGCAACTACAAGAAGCAGTTTGATAATTATACCATGGCTCAGGATGTTTACAACGTAACAGCCGACCAGTATAAGGAGGGTGTGGCTTCGATGACAGCGGTGCTGCAGGACGAGATGCGTATGAGCGAGGCAATGAACAATTATCTCACAGCCTACTATCGCTACAAGGTTGCCAATCTTTCGCTGCTCAAGTTGACTGGACAGCTCAACCAGATTTCGGTTGCTAAATAACGGAGAAGAATAAATCATTAAAAAATAAAACATAAACAGGAAAACGGGATGTAAAAAACTTTACTTCATATTCCCTGATTCCAAATTACAATAAAACTATGGAACAGAACGAAAATAAAAATGTAGAAACTGCAGAGGCTACACAGGTATCTCACGAAGAAACCAGGAAAAAACTCAAGAAACAGCGCGTAAGACAGATTATCGCCAGTCTGATCGGTGTTGCCATTCTGGCTTTCGGACTTTGGAAGATTGTATGTCTCTTCCTCGATTATAGCTCTAACGAAACGAGCAATGATGCTCAGATAGAGCAATATATCTCGCCGGTTAATCTCCGTGCATCCGGCTATATTGCCAAGGTATGCTTCAGAGAACATCAGGAAGTACACAAGGGAGATACCCTCCTTGTGCTCGACGACCGGGAGTATCGTATCCGTCTGATGGAGGCTGAAGCAGCCCTCAAGGATGCCAAGGCTGGAGCCAATGTCATCAACGCTACAGAGCAGACCACCGAGACATCCGCTTCTATCTATCAGGCATCCATCGATGAAATAAATGTACGACTTGCCAAACTCGCCAAGGACTGCGAGCGCTATCGCAACCTGGTAGAAAAGAAGGCAGCTACTCCTATCCAACTCGAACAGCTGGAGGTGGAATATGCTGCTACCAAGAAGAAACTCGAAGGGGTAAAGAAGCAGCAGGCTGCTGCCTATAAGGGAGTAAACGAGGTAACTACCCGCAAGCAGAATGTGGCTGCCTCCATCGAACGTGCCGAGGCTGCCGTAGAGATGGCAAAGCTGAACCTCTCTTACTGTGTGGTTGTGGCCCCTTGTGATGGTAAACTGGGTCGCCGCTCTATCGAGGAGGGACAGATGGTGAATGCAGGAACCACCATTACCTACATCATTCCAACCAACAACAAATGGGTGATTGCCAACTATAAGGAAACCCAGATAGAGAATCTCTATGTAGGACAGAAGGTGCGTATGACCGTAGATGCCATCAGTAACAAGGAGTTTGAGGGTACGGTGACCGCCATTTCTGGTGCTACCGGTTCGAAATATTCGCTGGTACCTACAGACAATTCTGCTGGCAACTTTGTCAAGATTCAGCAGCGTGTGCCTGTAAGAATCGATTTCAACAACCTCAGCAAAGAGGATAATGAGCATCTTGCTGCCGGCATGATGGTGGTTGTCAAGGCTGAGAGAAAGTAAAAAACAGCTAGATGGAAATGAAGTAATATATGGAAGAAGAATATAAGAATTATCCGTTTTATGATTGGGTGCCCAAACCGCTCGGCATCATCTTCATGATCATCCTCTTCGTGCCGATGATTACGATGAGTGGTGTCTATTCCGCCAACAGCGGAGAGATGATGAGCGGACTGGGCATCCAGTCGGAATACATCGCCTTTGCGGGCTTCTGCACGTCGATAGGAATGGCGGCTTTCTCGCCGTTCTTCTACGAACTGGTGTGCATCCGAAGAGAGAAGATGATGTGTATCGTGGGATTCTCCATTCTCTTTTTGCTCAGTTTTGTCTGCGCCCAGACCGATTCGCTGTTCATCCTCGGACTGTGCAGTCTGCTGATGGGCTTTGTTCGCCAGACGCTTCTGATGGCGCATCTCTTTGTATTGATTCGATATGGTTTCGGCATCGAGGCAACGAAGAATATCACGCCGGGTTGCGAGCCTACCACCGAGGAGGCTTGGGATGCGGTGGATTCAGAAAAAATGGTGTCCCAGCCGGTCATCTATCTTTTCTTCATGATTATCGGACAGTTGGGCACCTGGCTCACGGCTTGGCTTGCCTATGCTTACGAGTGGCAGTATGTGTATCATTTCATGATGGCATTCATGCTGGCGGGCATCATCATCGTGTTCTTCACCATGCCTTATCATAAGTATCCGACGCCGAAGTTCCCGATTACGATGTCGAAGTTTGGCAATGTTACGGTGTTCAGCATCATGCTCTGCTCGTTTGCCTATGTAATGGTGTTCGGCAAGACGCTGGATTGGTTTGATGATTCTACCATCCGTTATTCTACGGTGGTTTGTCTCATCTTCACCGCCCTGTTCATCTATCTGGAGAAGACCCGCCGCTCACCTTATTTTATCATGGAGGTGTTCCAGCTCAGGGTTATCAATTACGGCATCATGCTGTTCTTCCTCCTGATGGTCTGCAACTCCAGCGCCATGTTCGTGAATGTATTCACCAATGTGGGAATGAAGATAGACAACTGGCAGAATGCCACCCTGGGCAACTGGGTGATGGTGGGATATACCGTGGGCTTGATTTTTGCGGTCATCGCCAGAGCCAAGAATGTTCATCTGAAGTGGATGTACTGTCTGGGCTTCCTCTTTATCGGAGGCTACGCCCTCTTTATGTACTTCGAGGTACAGAACGACGGCATGTATGAGCGCATGAAATGGCCTATCATCATCCGTTCTACGGGAATGATGCTGCTCTATTCGCTCATCTCCACGATAGCCAACCAGCGCATGCCTTACCGCTTCATGTCAACCTGGGTGTGCATCATGCTTACCGTTCGTATGGTCATTGCCCCTTGCATCGGCTCGGCGCTCTATACCAATGTGCTTCAGCACAGACAGCAGTATTATGTAACCCGCTTTGCCCAGGATTACGACCGTACGAGCATAGAGACGGCGAAGACTTACGACCAGACGGTGAGAGGCATGCAATATCAGGGCAAGAGTGTAACCGAGGCGCAGAATATGGCTGCCATGAGTACGAAGGGAAAGGTACAGGTACAGGCTACGCTGGTGAGCATCAAGGAGATGGCAGGCTGGACCTTCTACGGCTGTCTGCTGTGTGCCGGACTGATGCTCGTTCTCCCTTGGCGCAAGCGCAATATCAGGGAACTGACGCGTGAGTATCTTCTGAAGAATGTTGATGTGAAATCCCTGGGAAGAAGGTAGGGGAGTGCTAAAATATCATAAAAGATACAGGCTGCTCATCTGATAAATGGATATTTTTGTTATCTTCGCAGTTAAATCTGAAGATAACAGACCCATATTCATCATGAAAATAACAGATAATATCATCATATATGAGGCTCAGGAGTTTCCTCAGCTGTTGATGCAGCCTTTCTACTCCGACTATGTCGGGATAGTGATTTGTCATCAGGGGATGTTCCGTTTCTGCGTAGACGGAACATCCTTTGTTGCATCTGAGGGTGAGACCGTTTTCCTATCTAAAGGAGTAATGTTTCATGTACAGGAAACGGGCAAGGACCTCAGATATACCCTTCTTTTTTACCGTGCCGAACAGATTCGTCACATGTTGGGCAATACCGTGGTTACCATGCGTCTCTATGCTACGATTTATCCCAAACCCTGCCATGTCAGAACGACGGGTTATGAGGATATGCTCACTTCCTATGCCCTGATGCTGAGGAAGCTGGAGCAGGAAAAAGAGAAGAGCGGCGAACTGGATGCCTATTGTGTGCATGAGCAGAAGTTGTTGCTGATGGCTGTTACGTACCGGTTATGCAGCATCTTCTCGGCATCGTTCAAGGCTGCCGGCAAGGAGATGGAACGGAAGATAACCATCTTTGAGTCGCTGGTGCTGCTGATAGAGAAGAACTATATGCGTGAGCGCAGTGTGGCTTTCTATGCCGACGAACTCTGTCTTACACCGAAATATCTGTCGGTACTGGTCAAGTCGGTTTGCGGTCAGACGGTGCAGCAGTTGCTTTTCAAGGCGATGATCCGCCGGAGTATCTATCTGATGAAGAACACCACGAAGACGATACAGCAGATAGCCAATGAACTCAGTTTTCCTAATGCCTCATCCTTCGGAACCTTCTTCAAGAAGCATACCGGTCTGTCGCCTAAACATTACCGCAATTGGGAAGAGGGGAATGAACCGCCTGCTTTCAGATAGGGATTACATTATTCAAGTTTCACAAGTTCAGAAGTTAAAGAAGTTATCGCTCCCTACGGTCGCTGAGGAGTTAAGACAATAGTCTTTTTGGCGTAGTTTTTTAAGCAGCAAGACATACGTCTTAACTCCTTAACTTCCTTAACTCCTTTAACTTCTTGATATGCGAAAGTTCAGTAAATAAAAACGGGACAGAGGAATTGTTCTGTCCCCTGTCCCGAAAATTGTGATATAACTAAAACAACTGAGCGAAAGCCTCGGCTGTCTTTCCTGTATAGGTTTTCATCTCTGTAACTGGCTTGTAGCCGAAATCCTTGAAGGCAAGAAGCTGTGTGGCAACAAACTGGTGGTCGTCAGAGATGCAAGCCTGTAACTTCATATTACCCATGTTGATGGCAGAAACAGGGAATTTGCTGATAGCTGCTTCTACATCCTTTGGGGCTGCACTGAGGATGTTCTCAAGCTTTCTTCCATCCTCTGCAGAATATTCCTTCTCTTTTATCTTAATCACGCTGTTGGTAGGTTGATAGAAGAGCTTGACTGTCAAACCCATGAAACCTTTCTTAACCTGTACATCCTGGAGTGCCAAAACATCAGCACCCATCTCTAAATGATTAATCTTTGCCATAATTTTTATACTGTTATTTGCTTATTCTTAATTCTTGAAAAATAATATATATTGAACTGTTTTTTTTAAGATAGGGGTGTAACCAGTCTTATCGCACATCTTATGAAAGATGCGATAAACCTATATGAAAATTTAAAAAGAGAAAAGAATAAGCACTAACAGAGCAGACGTCGCAGGCAAATGACATAATATTTGCTGGCGACATCAAAGTGGATTGGGGCAGTTTCCTGTCGGAAAGGCTCCATGCCACCTTCTATAGCTGATAAAAGGGATGATAAATAACGGATTCTATTTGTAAGCAATCTACTGGCTGTCTGGCTGTTGTGCATGTTGCCACTTGGCAATAAGCGCTGCGGACGGCTGCTACAGATGCGGTAAGCAAGCTGTGAGGCGTTTTCAAGCTGTGCCTCAGGCTGGCTCTTGTCATACTCAACCTTCGCCAAACCATCTTTCTTATGGCTTGCATCTTCGGTATAAGAATCCTCGGGTGTAAAAGAAATAGAGGCAGCAGATACCTCTCCATAGCCTGAGAAGACCATGGACACCAGAAAAAGGATGTATAGTATCAACTGCCTCATATTTTTATATTAATAGCTTCTTGCGATGATGACACGGGCTACGGCTGGCTTGCCGCTTACCATATCTACACCTGGAGTCTGCTCGTAAGCGAAAGGCACGCAACGGATGGTAGCCTGAGTCTCTTCCTTGATCTTAGCCTCGGTCTCGGCTGTACCGTCCCAATGGCAGAGGAAGAAACCACCGTCCTTTACACGCTCCTTGAACTCCTCGTAGTTGTCGCACTCATAAACGTGAGCATCACGGTAAGCACGAGCCTTCTCGAAGATGTTCTTCTGGATGTCTTCCAGCATATCCTTCACGCGCTCTACGATGCCGTCGAAGCTTACGTTCTCCTTCTCCAAGGTATCACGACGCATAATCTCGATGGTGTTGTTCTCCAAGTCACGGCCACCCATAGCGAGACGAACAGGTACACCCTTCAACTCGTAATCAGCAAACTTGAAGCCAGGACGCTTAGCTGTGTTGTCATCATACTTCACGCTGATGCCCAACTCGCGGAGCTGGTCGATGACAGGCTGCAGCTTGGCAGTAATCTGAGCCAACTGCTCGTCGCCCTTGTTGATAGGAATGATTACCACCTGGATAGGAGCCAGCTTTGGAGGCAATACCAGACCATTGTCATCGCTGTGAACCATGATGAGGGCACCCATCAGTCGGGTAGAAACTCCCCATGAAGTAGCCCATACATACTCAGGCTTGTTCTCCTTGTTCAAGTAGGTTACATCGAAACTCTTGGCGAAGTTCTGACCCAGGAAGTGAGAAGTACCGCTCTGGAGAGCCTTACCATCCTGCATCATAGCCTCGATGGTATAAGTGTTGAGAGCACCGGCGAAACGCTCAGTCTCACTCTTCACACCCTGCAATACAGGAACGCCCATATACTTCTCAGCAAATTCAGCGTAAACCTTCAGCATCTCCTGAGCCTTTGCCTCAGCCTCTTCCTTAGTGGCATGAGCGGTATGACCCTCCTGCCAGAGGAACTCAGAAGTACGGAGGAACGGACGGGTACGCATCTCCCAACGCATCACGTTACACCACTGGTTGCAGAGGATAGGGAGATCACGCCATGAATGAATCCAGTTCTTATAGGTGTTCCAGATGATTGTCTCAGAAGTAGGACGGATGATGAGCTCCTCATCGAGCTTTGCATTAGGATCCACCTCAACCTCTGTACCATCCTCGGTAGAACGGAGACGGTAGTGGGTAACAACGGCACACTCCTTGGCGAAACCTGCCACGTGCTCAGCCTCACGAGAGAAGAAACTCTTCGGGATGAGGAGAGGGAAATATGCGTTCTGTACACCAGTCTGCTTAAACATCTTGTCGAGCTGCTGCTGCATCTTCTCCCAGATAGCGTAACCGTATGGTTTGATAATCATACAACCACGAACTGGTGACAACTCAGCGAGATCAGCCTTTACTACCAAATCATTGTACCACTGACTGTAGTTGTCAGCGCGCTTGGTTAAATTCTTGAGTTCTTTAGCCATATTGCTTTTTTCTATTTATTTTGTTTTTTATTTCTTCTGTTATATATATATAAAGGTATAAGCTTGAGCCTTCTTCATCTGTTGCCGACAGTTTATCGGTCAGCAGGTGTCAGAAAACCTACTTTTAGGGATTTTCCACCCCAAAATAGGTGATTTCCTAGCTCTATTTCAACAAATACCCTTAAATTTGCATGCAAAAATACAAAAAAATATTAGAAAACTCTCCATTATGGAGAAAAAAGAGTTATCTTTGCAATTAAATAACATAAATATAGGAGATTTTAAAATGAAAAAGACTAATTTTGCAGTTGCAGGCCTCTCTTTGTGCTTGCTTTTCGCTAGTTGTGGAACCAATCAGCAGACAGGTACAGCAGTAGGTGCCGGTTCTGGTGCTGCTCTGGGTGCTATCGTTGGTGGTTTGCTCAATAATAGCCATCGTGGTACAGGTGCTCTTGTTGGTGCAGCTATTGGTGCAGCTGTTGGTGGCGGTGCTGGTAACCTCATCGGAAAGCACATGGATAAGGTAAAGGCTGAGGCTGAACAGGTGAAGAATGCACAGGTTGAGACAGTAACTGATGCCAATGGCTTGTCTGCCGTTAAGGTAACATTTGCTTCTGGTATCCTCTTCCCAACTAATGGTTCTACTCTCAGCAACAGCGCTAAGACTGATTTGGCTCAGTTTGCCGGTGTATTGAAGAACAATACCGACTGCGAGGTTTCTATCCAGGGTTATACTGATGCTACAGGTAATGACGGCATCAACCTGCCTTTGAGCCAGAAGCGTGCTGAGGCAGTTTACAACTATCTCGCTTCTTGCGGTGTTACCAGCCGTCAGGTAAAGAATGTTCAGGGTTTTGGTTCTGCTAACCCTGTTGTTAATACTACTGCTGCTTGCGCCCAGAACCGTCGTGTAGAGGTTTACATGTATGCTAGCCAGGCTATGGTTAACGCAGCCAACAACGGTACATTGAAGTAATACCTTTCATGATCCTGGAAGGGAAAAACTAAATAGATGATTTTGAAGAAAATCAAGAATATAGTAAAATGGGTGGTGGTGCTGTTTTTCAGTACCACCATTCTTGCTGTAGTGGCATATAGGTTCATTCCTGTGTATGTCACTCCTCTGATGTTTATCCGATGCTTTCAGCAAGTAGCTGATGGCGAGAGTATTACCCTGCATCATCATTGGGTTTCGATGGATAAGATTTCGCCTCACATGCCTGTGGCGGTGATGGCGAGCGAAGATGCGAGATTCCTGAAGCATCATGGTTTCGACTTCAATGCCATCGAGAGTGCGGCGAAGAATAATGCACGTGGTGGAAAGGTGCATGGAGCAAGTACCATCAGTCAGCAGACTGCTAAGAATGTCTTCCTGTGGCCTGGCCGTTCATGGACCCGCAAGGGATTTGAGGTCTACTTTACCTTCCTCATCGAAATGATGTGGAGCAAGCAGCGCATCATGGAGGTTTATCTCAACAGCATTGAGATGGGACCTGGTATCTATGGTGTGGATGCGGTTGCAGAATATCATTTCGACAAGAAAGCGAAAGACCTGTTTCGTGGCGAGTGTGCGCTGATAGCAGCTACACTTCCTAATCCGCGCAAATTCAGTTCGCTGCATCCTAGCGCTTATATGAAAAAGCGCCAGCGACAGATAGAACATCAGATGAGATTTATCCCTACCTTCCCTCGTGAGGGTGAAGATTTCGACCCAGGCACTGCTGTGGGAGGATATAGGGGAAAGTAATGAGTGAGTAGTGATTAGTTATTAATGATTAGTTATTAGTTATTAGTGATTATTTTTTCCGGCTAAATATTGATTAATGGATTTACTGAACGACTTGAACGAAGCGCAGCGTGCTGCGGTAGAATATATAGACGGACCTTCGCTGGTGATAGCCGGTGCAGGTTCGGGTAAGACGCGTGTACTTACTTATAAGATAGCTTATCTCCTTAGCCAGGGCATGAAACCCTGGAGTATCATGGCGCTCACCTTTACCAACAAGGCAGCTAGAGAGATGAAGGAACGTATCGGAAAACTGGTGGGAAATGATCTCGCACAGCATCTCTATATGGGTACTTTCCACAGCATCTTCTCCCGAATCCTGAGAGCGGAGGCCGAGCATATCGGCTTCAACAACAACTTTACCATTTATGATGAAAGTGACTCACGCTCGCTGATCAAGGCGATTGTGAAGGAGCTGGGACTGGATGATAAGAAGTATAAGCCTGCTGCCGTTCATGCCAAGATTTCGATGGCGAAGAACAACCTGATGAGTGCTGCGGCTTATGAGAGCGATGCGGCAATCTTCGAGCAGAACAAGCGTGCGCAGATGCCTGAGGTTGGTAAGATTTTCCTGGCTTACGTGCAGCGTTGCAAGCAGGCTAATGCCATGGATTTCGATGATTTGCTGACGCTTACCTATCAGCTTTTCAGGGAGCATGAGGATATTCGCCACAAATATGCCGCCCGCTTCGATTATGTTCTGGTGGATGAGTATCAGGATACCAACCACGTTCAGATGTCTATCGTCATGCAACTCTGTCAGGAGAAGCAGCGTGTTTGTGCCGTGGGTGATGACTCGCAGAGTATCTATAGCTTCCGTGGTGCCAATATCGATAATATTCTCAACTATCAGCGCCAGTTTCAGGGTACGCGTCTCTTCAAGCTGGAACAGAACTACCGCTCTACCCAGACCATCGTTGAGGCGGCTAACAGTCTGATCAAGCATAACAGCAACCAGATTCCTAAGGATGTGTTCAGCGAGAATGCGAAGGGTGAGAAGATTCAGTATAAGCCTGCTTACAGCGACAAGGAAGAGGCGGTGATTGTTGCGAAGGATGTGAAGCGTATCCGGCGCGAGGATGGATGCCAGTATAGTGATTTTGCCATTCTCTACCGTACCAATGCCCAGAGCCGCAGCTTCGAGGAGGAGTTCAGAAAGCAGGGTATTCCTTATCGCATCTATGGCGGACTGAGTTTCTACCAGCGCAAGGAAATTAAGGATATTATTGCTTATTTTCGTCTGGTGGCGAATCCGGATGATGAAGAGGCTATCAAGCGTATCATCAACTATCCGGCTCGTGGAATCGGTGCTACTACGGTGCTGAAGATTGCTGACTGTGCCCATCAGAACCAGGTGAGTTTCTGGGAGGTAATCGGTGCCCCTGAGCAGTATGGACTGGCGGTTAACAAGGGTACGATGAACAAGCTGGAAACCTTCAGATTGCTGATTTCTTCGTTTATCGACCGGGCTCAAACTACAGATGTCTATGAATTGGGTGATGCTATTATCAAGGAGAGTGGTATCAGTCAGGATATCATGTCGGGCAAGGATGCCGATGATCTGGCACGTCAGGAGAACCTGGAGGAATTCTTGAGCGGTATGTCTGCTTTTGTGGAGGAACGCCGTGAAGAGGGTAGGTTCGATGAACTCTTCCTGCAGGATTATCTGCAGGATGTGGCGCTGCTTACCGATGCTGACAGCGATGGTGATAAGGATGAACCTCGTGTATCTCTGATGACGGTTCATGCAGCCAAAGGTCTGGAGTTTCCTACGGTCTTCGTGGTAGGATTGGAAGAGAATATCTTCCCGAGTCCGCTTTCTGCTGCTTCGCTCAGAGAACTGGAGGAGGAACGGAGATTGCTTTACGTAGCCATTACGCGAGCTGAAAAACATTGTATTCTGACGAACGCCAAGAACCGCTGGAGATATGGCAAGATGGAGTTTGATAATCCGAGTCGCTTTATTGATGAGATTGACAGCAAGTTGATAGATAGTCAGGATGAGGCTGGTGGAAGCTTGTTTGGCTCTAGAGCTGATTCTTCGTCAGACCAGCCGGAGTGGGCGAGAGCGCAACGTCCTCGCAGACCTTGGGAGGATGCTGGCCAGCCTAGATACAGTAGCAGATATCAGAATTCGAAACCGGTAGCATCTCAGTTTGTGGCAGATCCTAAGCCTTCTCTTTCTGAAGGAAATTTCAAGTCTGTAAGAGCGCTGAATGCAGCTAAACGTTACATGGAGACGCATTCTTCTCATCCTGCTTCTCGCAGTACTGGATCTGCTGCATCATCAGTTTCTTCTGCTGCATTATCAGTTTCTTCTTCTGCAGCATCATCTGCTGGCAGTTCTTCTTGCGGTTTGCAAGAGGGAATGAAGATTGAGCATCAGCGTTTTGGACGGGGAACGGTACTGAAGATAGAGGGGACTGGTGAGAATACGAAGGCTACAGTAGAGTTCGTTCATTCTGGTACCAAACAGCTTTTGCTGAAATTTGCCAAGTTTACGGTTGTAGATTAAGCCTCGTATTTTACTTTAGTAAGTACGAAATACAGACATCTGTTCTTATTGGCAACGGGTATGTTTTTTGTCTGTAATTTTAGGTTTTTAACAAGATATTGGGCTCTTTAGTACGTAAAAGTATTAAAGAGCTTTAATTTTTACCCCTATTATTCGTTTTTCTTATAACTTTTGTTTACTTTTGCACTTGTTTTTAAGAACGATATGAAAAAAATAATTTGATATAAGGACTAATAAACAGAACGATTATGAAAAAATTAATGATGGTGGCAGTAATTCTGCTTACTAGTGTAGGAAGTGTAATGGCGCAGAAAGAGTACAAGCGTGGTTTCTTGAACCATGTAGGTATTAATGTAGGTGCAGGTACCGAGGGTATTAGTGTTGGCTTGGCTGCTCCTGTTACTGGTTTCTTTGAGCTTGAAGCTGGTGTGAATGTCATGCCATCTTTCAAACTGTCTGGTGATTTGGATGTAGATGTCAATACCAGTTCTTTGCCACAAGTACCTACTGTTACTTATCCAACCAGTGCAACCATTCATGCAGAAGGTTCATTCGACCGTACCACCTTTAATGTAAAGGCTAATCTGTATCCTTTCGGTGGTGGCACCAAGTTCTTTATCGCAGCTGGTTTGTCAATCGGTGGTGAGAAGATAGCTGAGGTAAATGGTTCTTGCGACCAGTTGCGTGAGTTCTCTCAGAGCTTGCCTTCTCAGGAATTGAAGGATCAGTTCCGTCAGGCTGTATCAGCTAACTTGGCTGGTTACAACTTGCAGTTCGATGAGAACTACAATGTTCAGGGCGATATCCGTTGCAAGAAAGTTCGTCCATACCTCGGTTTAGGTTTCGGCCGTCTGGTTCCTAAGAACCGTCTCGGTATGCGCTTAGAGTTGGGTTGCCAGTTCATGGATAAACTCAAGGTTTACCAGAACGATACAGAGATTGATATCAATAAGGCGTTGGAAGATGCTGGTGATGATGACCTCTCTAAGTTTGTAAAAGACTTGAAGATTTATCCTGTAGTGAAATTCTCCTTCACTGGTAGAATCCTTTAAGGGCAATCAATAAGAGTCGGTTTCTTTCCGTTGAAATATTTCAACAGAAAGAATCCTATAAAAACAGTTCGGGCAAGACCATCAGCGGTCTTGCCCTTTTTCATTTTTATATACTATAAATTGAAAGCGTTCCCGCAGTAGCCTCACGGTCACTACGGGAACTTATATTACTAACATCTAACTTTAGCATTTTGTTAAACTTAAAAACTAATCTTTTTAAAGAGAGAGCAAAAGCTCCTTTATCTATAAACATAAACCAAGTATTTCATATACATTTTTTACATTGTAAGTTCTTAGAAAAGTTAAACCCATAGACCGGTATTTCTACCCAATATCTTGAATATTTTTATCTTGTCAGTTTTTGATTATTCAATATTTAAATTTACTCTGCAAAGATATAAAAAAAATCGGTAACTTCCAAATGAGTTTAGTTTTATTTTGTGTTAAATGGCGTCCGTGTGGTCTTATGCGGTCATTTTTAGGGAATATGCGGTAAAAAGCAAGAGGGTGTATCATAAACAGTCAAATGTTTAATGATACACCCTCTTGTATAGGAGTTAGAACACTTTCGTGCCTATAGCGCTTCGTCTTCAGGACGTGGCATCTGTGTCTGGGGCTTCTGTTTCTTGCCTGACTTCATGAATAGTTTCTTTTTCTTGAGCCATGCAGCCTTGCGTATCTCGTATTCTTCGCGGTGGCGCTCCAAAAAATTATCTGCCATGTTTCGTTCCTTTTTACTTTGCGTGATGAATGTTTATTCTTTTTCTTTAAACTTACTGTAAATCACCTTTATCTGTATAGGACTTGTCTCCTTGCCGTTGCTGTCGGTGGTTATTACACCTCTTTTCAGTCGGGTAGAAGCGAGCGCCATATCGTGATTTATCTTGGTGATGACTGTAGTATAGCCCTGTGTAACCGTGATGATGCTTACAGGAACCAGTACAACCTTATTCCAGTTTTCACTCTTGCCCTTGTTCTTATACATGGCAGAAACCAGGTTGGCGATGTTCTGGAATGTATAGGCATTCTTGTAAGTACCTGTTCTGCTGTAGCTTGTGGTATAAGAAGTACGGCTATCTGCTAACTTGCTCTTTTCGAAGAACGACTGCAAACTGTCTTTCTGAACCATCAGGATGGTGCTTGGTGTAGCAAAGTTGTATGGGTTGTCTTCGTCTGCATTGTTGAGTCGTGGGAAAGAGATGGTAGCTGTATTGAGCGTATCCTTCTCATGTCCCTTCATGATTTCTTCGATAGGGAGGGTAACCTCGGTGAAGATACCTGCCGGTGACTTGAGATAAGTACAGTTCTCCTGATTTGCCAACAGCTCCATGTTCTTGGTATCGTTCTCAATCTTGTTGAGCTGCAATACCTCTTCTGTACCATCGAAACGGTTGTAGAGGCTATCTACTATGATACTATCTGTAACGCCATCTTTTGCCTTGGTCGTATATTGGCGTCTGTATTGGAAGATGAGCTCTGTATTCCAGATCTTAGCCATGTTACCTGTACCACCTACATTCTTGATATAGAAGCCAGGACAAACATTGTGCAGGAACTTGTAGTTGGTCTTGAAGTACTCTGGATGCTTTGCGTATGTCTGCAGAATGTATGAGCCGTAGTTATTATAAGTCTTACCATCTTTGGTATATGGCTTGTTCAAACTAATCTGGAAGTTCTTTACATCTGATGTGTTGCTCAAGTTGTAATTGCAACTCCAATGCTGATTGCTTTCGCTTACCCAGCGGTTTTTGAATGCATCATAATCAGAGTAATACTCTTGATCTTCTGCCATTGGCTTGGTCATCTCGTAGGCTGTGACCTTCATTGGGGCGATAGTATCACCATAGTTGGCATTATATGAAATCAACAAGTAGCAACCATAAGCTTCAATAGAGTCGTTGTTGGCTTGCTTGATGGCAACTGTATCTACATCGAAAGAAGACAGTACGCCCAACTGCGTCATATAGTCACCCTTTACATAGTTGCCGGTTTCCGGGTCTTTCATCTTACCGATGAGGCCGCTGTTGTTGCGGCTCAATACGGCACCTGAAACCATAGACTTTGTAGCTACAGGAAATACTGCGCTAGAGATGTTGATGTTGTCAATATCGTTAGTGATGCTACCACCGATTCCCTCGGTGGTGTCATCACATGCAGCGAAAGTGAGCGCTGCTATTGCTAATACTGTTAAGAGTCTTAAAATTTTCATTATCCTTGTATGTATGTGTCTCTGTTGTCGGAATCTTATTCTGCGTCAGGACAAACCTTGTTGATGAAGTCTGCGTATGGCTCCTGGATATCTTCTCCCGGATAAGCCAGTACAGGCTTATTATTCTCCTTCGCATAATCAAAGAGAATCTGGTTAGCTTCTTCTTCACCTTCTACTACACCGTCGCTGTAGTCGATGGCGAGTTTGCCGAGCTCAATGAAGTTGAAGTCGTCCTGATAGCCGTCAAGCAGTTCAGACTTGGCATCGCGGAAGGCAACGCAACGTTTGAAGTTGGTACCCAGTTCACCCTTGAGTTCGTTGGTATAGAGAGCGGTAATCACCTTTGATTCTGCAAATGATGGCTCTTCGCTGTAGGCTGTCTTTACATAGAATGGTACTACTGCGCTAGCCCAACCCTGGCAGATGATTACGTCAGGCTGCCAGCGGAGCTTCTTCACGGTTTCCAATACGCCACGTGCAAAGAAGATAGCTCTTTCTCCATTGTCGGCATATTCCTTTCCGTTTTCATCGGTACCCATCTGGCGGCTCTTGAAATAGTCGTCATTATCGATGAAATAAATCTGCTGTCGTGTTGTTGGTATAGATGCAACCTTGATGATCAGCGGATGGTCTGTATCATCTATGATAAGGTTCATACCAGACAGGCGAATGACCTCGTGCAATTGTCCGCGACGCTCGTTGATGGTGCCCCACTTAGGCATGAAGGTGCGGATCTCAAAACCTGCTTCCTGCATCTTCTGAGGCAGTTCGCGTCCCATGATTGACATGTGAGACTCGGCTACGTATGGGTCGATCTCCTGATTGATAAATAATACTTTTTTTGCCATAAAATTTAAATTTTATTCTTACGAATTACGTGCAAAGGTACAAAAAAAACTTCAAATTAGGGCATTTTTTCTCCGAAATTCATTATTTTCGGCAATAATTCGCATATTTTTAGGTTTTTTCTTTCTCATTTGAGAAAAAAGTTGTTATTTTGCACCCGAAAACAGATTATGACGATGAAAGTATTCAATAAGATTGTTGACCTCCAGAACGAACTCTTCATGTGTCGTCAGGAGGGAAAGGAAATCGGCCTTGTGCCAACTATGGGTGCGCTGCATGAGGGTCACGCCTCTCTTGTTAAGCGCAGTGTAAAGGAAAATGGCGTGACTGTGGTTTCTGTGTTCCTGAATCCTACACAGTTTAATGATCAGGGTGACTTGGATCGCTATCCGCGTACCCTCGATGCTGACTGCAAGCTCTTGGAGGCTTGTGGTGCTGACTATGTGTTTGCACCATCGGTGAAGGAGATGTATCCTACACCAGATACACGCCACTTCGAGTTTCCACCTGTTTCTACCGTGATGGAGGGTGCCAAGCGTCCGGGTCATTTCAATGGTGTATGTCAGGTAGTGAGCCGTCTTTTCTATATCGTTCGACCAACCCGTGCTTATTTCGGTGAGAAGGATTGGCAGCAGATTGCTGTCATCAAGCAGCTCGTGAAGTACATCAACAGCGATGTGCAGATTGTGGAGTGTCCTATCATCCGTGATGAGGATGGTTTGGCTAAGAGCAGCCGTAATACTTTGCTGGCTCCTGATGAGCGTGCCATTGCGCCAAACATCTATAAGGCTCTGAAGGAGAGTGTGGAGTATGCCAAGACTCATACCGTACAGGAAACTCACGATAAGGTGGTTGCCGACATCAATGCTGTAGATGGTCTGGAGGTAGAGTATTTCCAGATTGTGGATGGCGACAGCCTGCAGGATGTTTCTTCATGGGAGGATAGTGCCTACGTGGTAGGTTGCATCACCGTTTATTGCGGTAAGACTCCTATCCGTCTCATCGACCATATCAAGTATAAGGGATAAATTCCTCTATAGATATTCTTTATTAAGTTTAATCCGTAACAGATCAAGTAATAACAGAACAATGCAGATAGAAGTATTGAAGAGTAAGCTCCATTGTGTGACCGTAACTGAGGCTAACCTGAATTATATGGGTAGCATCACCATCGATGAGGACTTGATGGACGCTGCTAATCTGATAGCAGGCGAGAAGGTTCAGATTGTAGATAACAACAATGGTGAGCGCTTGGAGACCTATATTATCAAGGGTGAGCGTGGCAGCGGTTGTATCTGCCTGAATGGTGCTGCAGCCCGCAAGGTGCAGGTGGGAGATACCGTTATCATCATCGCTTATGTCCTGATGGACTTTGAGGAGGCTAAGACCTTCCAGCCAACCGTGGTTTTCCCAAAAGAGGGAAATAAGGTTTAAATATCGTATGATGATATAGAATTGTATAAAGAATGATAATCATAAAGAATATGCGTTCCTGTGGATAGATGAATCCGTAGGAACGCATATTTGTTTTGTGACGATAAACTTGCGTTTCGGTGTGGCGAAATAGCGGTAAGCCACATCGATGGTGATGCCCTGTTCACGGATGGATAATGTATGTGTACCCTATATATAATGGTGTAATTACAATTTTATGAAGGTATAATTGCGATGGGTTAAGGATAGATCTCGATATGGCTGCTGCCGGAGTTGCCATTCTTGATAATCCTTATCTGGGTGGTGATGCGCTCACTCATCGTGTCGGTATGACTGATGACGCCCACCTTCTTGCCTTGCGAACTTTGCAGCATGGCGAGGGAATCGATGACGGTGGCTAGGGTATCGGGGTCGAGGGTTCCGAAGCCTTCATCGATGAACAGATTCTCGAAGGAGATGTTGCGGGAGGATAACGCCGACAAGCCCAAGGCGAGACCGAGACTCACGATGAAGGTTTCGCCACCTGATAGGGAGGTGGTGTCTCGGATATCGTCGGCACGGTCGTGGTCGATGACTCGGATGCCCAGCGAATGCTTTACCTGCTGCAGTTCGTAACGGCTGTTGAACTTTCTGATTTCCTGGTTGGCGTGCGCTATCAGGAAACTGAGCGTATAGCATTGGGCTATCTTGCGCAGCGTCTTGCCGTCTGCTCCGATGGCATCTGTGATGGCTGTCCAGTCGTCCTTTTCCTGTGTTACGAGCTTCAGAGCCTCAGCCTTGTCACCCAACTGCTTTACGGCTTCCTGATGGTTCTGCATTCTGGCGTTGGCAGCAATCAGTTCGTTGCGCTGGCTTCTTTCCAGATACTCCTGCTGAATGGCTAAGAGAGCATCACGGGTTTGGGCTGGCTGATGTTCCAAGTGCTGCTGATGCGCCTTTTCTGCACTCTGGTAAAGGGCGGTAGTTGAAGCCACGGCCTTCTCTTTTTCGTCCTTTTCCCGTCGGATAGCGTTCCAGTCTTCGGCAGAGTGAAGCATCTCTCGGATGGTGTTTCGGTCGATAAGGCTTGGTTCGATGCTTCTTTCCTCGATGCCTTCCTCTTCTGAGTCTTTTCCTTCGATGCTCTTTTCTTCAAGCTGCTTGTTATATTCCTCAATCCAAAGGTCGAGTTCCTTTTCCTTCTCTTGCAGATTCTCTTTCATCGTCTTGTTCTGAGACAGCATGGTTTGATGCGAACCTTTACTGTTGGCGAGTTCCGCCTTCAGTTTGTTGATATTCTCGTTCTGAGTATCAGCTGCTTTCGTAGCCTCATCCTTTGCTGCTGTCAGTCTTTGTTCTGCCGCATCTGGTTCTTCGCCATTAAGAATCTGCTTGTATTTCTCCTGCCATTCCTCCATTTCCTTCTTGGCACTATTCCATGTCTGAAGGGCTTTCTCGTAAGCCTCCTCCTTGCTCTTCTGCTGCGAGATGAGGTTGGTGGTAAGTGCTTTTTGCTCAGCCAGTTTTGTGATGCAGGTTGAAGTGTTTTCTTGAGCTTTGTTCTGTATAGTAGAAGCCTTGCTTTCATACGCAGCTTCATCCTTTACAGCCTTATCCTTGAGTTGGGTCAGCCGTTCTATCTCTTTCTGAATCTTGTTAAAGAGGCTCAGTTTGCTGCTCGCATCTTTCGCCTTGTTCTCATAGATAGGCAAGAGCGATTTCAGTTCTGCCTCTGCCTTTGGAATCTTTGGATACTGGGCGATGAGCGCCTTCCAATCCTCTTCGTAAGTTGCTATTTCTCCCGAGAGCTTTTCCTGTTGTTTCTGGAGCGTCTGTACTTCGCCGTCGTTCTGTTTTCTCTCGCCGGAAAGGTTCTTCTCCTGTTTCTGCTGCAGTTTCAGCAGATCCTCCTTGACTTTCAGAAGTTGCGAGAGTTCTGTAGTGGCTTCCTCAAACTGTCTGTTGTCGGTATGATAAGGATGGGTCGTGCTGCCACAGAGCGGACAAGGCTTGCCTTCGGTCAGGTTGGCACGATGAATCTCCCATTTCTCACTCACCATGAGGGTATAGGCATTTCTCAGCGTCAGGGTCTCTTGGGTCAGCGCCTCGATGGTCAACTTGTCCAGGGCTTCAGCTATCTCCGCATTTCTCTTGCCTAAGACCAGGATGCGCTCCTCATTCTTCTGCTTTTCTGTTGTGGCAGCATCGAGATGAGCCACAACCTTGATGGCTTGCTGGACATCCTGCAGTTTTCTGTCGGCTACAGTCTTGCTGTTCTGCAGTTCCTCTATGTTCTGTCCGGCAGTCTTATTTCTTTCCGTCTCCCAAGCCTGTTCTGCGGCTTGTGTCGCTTCGTGCAGAACCTGTTTCTGCTTGGCAATCTCTTCCTTTGTCGTTTTGAGCGCAAGGTTCGCTTTCTCCGTTTCGGCTTCCCATTTTTGGATGTTTCGGGCGTTTTCCTCCACGTCTTTCTGGGCAGATTGATTCTCTTTCTGAGCCGACTCCAATGCCTCTTTCTTTTCTTTCAGATTCGGCATTGCCGCTTCCATTTTTGTTTTCAGCGCCCTTGCTTCAGCAATGACCGGCAGGGCCTTTTCCAGCTTTTCCTGTGCCTTGCTTACTGCTTCCTTCAGACTGGCGAGAGTTTTCTCGCTTTCGCTGATGGCAGACTCTTGACTTTTGATGTTTCCTTCCGCTTTCAGGATGTTTTCTTCCTGTTCGTGGATGCTTTGCGTCTGTCGCTCTACTTCCTGCAGCTGGTTGACGGCAGGCTGTACTTCATCGTGCAACTGCAGACGGAGAATCTGGGTTTGCATCGCTTTAATGGCATCTGCTGCTTGCTCCATATCTGTTTGGCAGATAGTGATTTGCTTGATTTGCTTATCGTTTTCCTCAAACCATTGTAAGTCTTTCGAGATGGCTTGCAACTGGCTGTCGAGTTCCTTCTCTGCCTTTTCCAGACGGGCGATTTCCTCCTGCAGTTGGGCGAGTTCTTCATCGTTCAGCAGGTTCTGTTTTACGGCTTCCACCGATGCTGACATCTGGTTGTAGGCATCCGTTGCCTGATCTTTCGCCTTCTTGATTTCAGTAGCGATGTTCGTATAAGTTTCCTCGCATCCGATGAGTTTTTCCAGGAGTTCGTACCGCTCGTTTTCCTTTGCCGTCAGGAAGTTGGCAAACGAGCCTTGGGCGATGAGTACGGTACGGAGAAACTGGTCGTAGTCGAGTCCGATAATGTTCGGCAGCTCGTTCCAGTCGGCAGTTTCCTCCGTTATCTCTTCGCCGTTTCTCGTGATTTTATAGAGCGCAGTCTTGGCGTTCTCGTAGCGTACCCTTTGGAATCTGACGTGCCATTCTGCGCGGTAGATGCTGCCGTTGTTGGCAAGGAAGGTGAGTTTGCTGTAGCCTTCTTTCTTGCCACGTGTAAGGATGTTTCGGCTGTCGGTAGGAGCCAGTCGGTTACTTTCGCTGGCATCGGCAGCTCCGAAAATCTCGATGTTCTGGTTCTTGTCTCCTTTCTTCCTGGGGTAGCGAGGGGCGCGGTTGTAGAGGGCAAGGCAGATGGCGTCGAGTAGGGTAGACTTGCCACTTCCCGTCGGACCTACGATACTGAAGATGGTACTCTCGCCTAAGGCACCTTCTTCAAAGTTGATGACCTCGCCACCCTGTTTGTCAAGCGAAGCGAGGTTAAGTATTTCGAGTTGTAGGAATTTCATAATGATGATGTCGTTAATAAATCGGATAACATTTTCTCCTGTCTTTCGTTCATCGGAGCGTTGTGTCTGATGGCGAAGGCTTCTTTCAGCGTGTCGAGCGGAGGACGGTTGATGATGTCTTCTATGCTGGTGATGTGCTGGGAACCCTGTATGGTGGAGAGGTCCAGTTGCGGGATGATGCGCTGGATCTTGCAGAGCACGGCATCCTTTTCGTTGACGAGTTTCTCCAGTTCCTTGATGTCATCGCTGGTCAGTTTCTCCTGTTTCACCTTCAGCATCACGTAGTCGAAATGGTCGCTCAGTTCGCCGTCAGTTCTCTCCGAGAGTTCAGAATTGATGAGCTTCTGCCATTTCTTGAAGGTCAGCTCTTCCTCATCTTCGGGCAGGATGCGGAGGGCGTGCTGAGGCTTGTATTCCAGGAAATCGACTTTCCATTCCTTGCTCTTGCCGGTTTCCTTTCCTTCATCCTCTTCTCCGTGTTCTATGGTGATGAGGTCGATGCCGTGGGTGTAGTCTTTCTCAGCAAACGACATCGGGAGGATACTTCCCGTATATCTTGCCCAGTCGGTGTTCCAGATATGTTGCCGTTTGTGGATGTGTCCGCAAGTCATATAGTCGGGATGGTCGTTCCATCCTTCCAGGTCCACTTCCTCCTGTCCGCCGATGATGATTTTCTCGCTCGCATCCTTCTTGGCGATATCCGAACCTTTGGCGTACATATGTGCCATCATGATGCACTTCTTGCCTGGGTATTTCTTTCGAGCCTCAGCCGTCAGTTCTCTCAGAAAGTCGTTGACTCCCTGCGAGTAACTGGCGTTCTGCACCACATCGCTTCTAAGGAAAGGTACGGCGAGGATGATGACTTCTTCTCCTTCCTCGTTGGTTACGGGGATGATGAGGTCATCGAAGGAATAGAGCCAATGCCCGCCGGTTTTATCATCTGTTTCCTTTCCGTTCCCTTCGTCCTTGCTTTCTCCCTGCTGCCAGATTTTCCTTACGTTTCCTCTTATTTCCACGTGGTATCGGGTGAGCAGCGGACGGGGAGCCTCCAGTCGGCTGGCTGAATCGTGGTTGCCGGCGGTAATGATGACCTGCATGTTAGGGCATAGTTGGGTAGCATCGGCAAGAAACTCGTAATAAACGGTCTGTGCCGCTGCCGATGGATTTCCGTTATCAAAGATGTCTCCTGCGATGAGGAGAGCATCGGGCTTTTGTTCAGCGATTTGTTCCAGGAGCCATTTCAGGAAATGCTTGTGTTCCGGCAGACGGTCGTTGCCGTGAAACAGGTTGCCCAGGTGCCAGTCGCTGGTTGCTAATATCTTCATACTCATAAGGATGTCTAATCTTAGTCTTTTGCTACCATTCCTGCATCTCTAGAGACCTAGGGAATAGGAAAGGTGGCCTTTATGGTAGGATAAACAGCAAAAAAACGAGGGGGTGTCATGGACTTATGACTCTCCCTCGTTTTTGCTTATTTTTAGTAATCCTCCTCTTCCCAGCAGTCTACAGAGTAGCCTTTAGAGTGGGCTGTGCCGTGGTCGGTGCTGGTACCAGGTTGCTCGCTGCCTGCTAAGAGGAGCGGAAGGCTGTCGGTAAGTTCCAGCACCTGGATTGCTGGAACTTGATACTTCTTTTTCATCATTGTATTCATATTCGTATTTAATATTATATTTTCTATTTAGTAACAGTTAAAAAATAACTTGGTACAAAAATGCTAAGCAGATTTGCAC
>ERZ1026890.426-NODE-426-length-26993-cov-45.814500_pt1 | contig 26993 bp, 25 predicted proteins | sample MGYA00380175_ERZ1026890 | MGnify/ENA primary metagenome ERZ1026890 (study PRJEB33269, sample SAMEA4719811) | human gut metagenome | biome: human-associated habitat; feature: organic feature; material: feces | place: Cameroon | collected 2013-10 ...
CCAGAACCTGCAGGAGCGTCATTGTATGTAGTAATCTTGAAAGATTTAGCACCAATGCCAAAATCCTTCACTACTCGATTATATACACCCTTGATGAGACTTGCCTCACCATCAATCTCCAAACTTTCTGCCATTGGATAACTCTTGCAACAATGTGCATCAAACGCATTGATGGTTATCTGATTGTCATCAGTTTCTTCGATTGTACAATATGCATACAAATTGATTGTTGCATTTAATATCAAACCTCCGTATATATCGCTATATGGCGATACATCGGATCCACCTCCTGCCAAGCCTAGGCGGAGAGGTGCTTTACTACGAATTTTCATATATCTAAAAGTATTTACAGTCAACTCTTTAACAGATATACTATTAAGTTGAATATTCTTTACTAGAGTATTTTCAAATATAATGCTTTCAAATCTCCAAATACTTTCTCTGGGAAAAAGTCCTGTACTACATTGAAAGCATTATTGCCTTGTTTTCTAATCGCATCACGATTTTCAATATAAAACTTGATAGCTTCAGCTATAGCCTTTGTATCGCCAGGCTGAACCAAGATACCATTTTCACCACTCTTGATAATCTCAGGAATTCCCCCTACAGGAGTAGATATGACAGGATGACTATAAGCCATTGCTTCAAGGATAGCAATAGGCAATCCCTCGTTGTAGGATGGCAAAATATACACATCTTCCCAATTCAAACAATCTATCTTCTTCTGACCCGCAATCCAACCTTCATAGGTTACAAACGATTCCAAGCCATTCTCACGTATATAAGCCTCAATATCACCATCAACCTCATTACCTCCCATACGAAGTAAAAGTTTATCGGCAAAATAGTCCTTATTGTCCACAATAGCTTTCAATAAGTCGAATCCGCCTTTTCGCTTGCTAATTTCTCCCATATACATCAGATGTAACTTACCATCTTCTATATGTTTATCTGGAGCTATCTCTGGAGGTGAAACGATGTTGTTAAGAACATGTATCTTGTCCTTGGCCATTCCGATGGATGAAAAATACTCTTTCCATGATTGCGACAAAACAATTAAGGCATCACACTTTTGAAGCGTATCCGTAATAGCTTGCTTATCAGCAGCTCCATCAAAATACTCCACGAAATCAGCAGCATGCTCATGCAAAATCACCTTCTTGCCACATTTCTTGGCAAGATTAATAAACAATTTGCATCTTTCAAAAGAAGCATTGGCTGCACCATGGATATGCACTATCTTGATTCTCTTGTCAAACGTCAGCAAGAACCAAGTTCTTACCAAAGCTTGCAAGGCATACCATGATTTCACCGCTTTGTTTCCCAACTTCCAAGTAGGTATAAATCGCATATTCTCTATATACTTATCATACGACACGAGAACAGCCGTCATACCTCCCTTTGTCTTCTTAGATACTCCCAAGAAAAGGACTTGAGAGGATAAATCTTTATTCATATATGACATAAGTTGCTTGATTTTAATTTTCTCTGTTTCCATTTATATCAGCTATTTGTTTTCAAATATTCTTTCCATGGTTTCAGTCTTGCTATTTCCATAGAATCGTCTCCATCTCTTGCCACTCTGATGCGGATAATTTCTATATTCTGTTTTGTATAGACACAAATTTTCTTTCCCAATTTCAGAATCGGTGTAGGGCTTTCTTTTTGAATAATCTCATCAATATTTGTATAAAGATGTTTCTTTGAACCATCCAACAAAGTCATGTTATTAATAACTTTATCGCTCTCGTCTGCCAACTGAGTATCCATCTTGAGCAAATCAGATTGTTTTATGACATAAACAACAGAATAAGCAGAATTGTTTTCGATCACAGGTATTTTACCATAAGAACACGTCTTGTTAGTATAATCATACGTCAAAATTGATTTCTTATTATACTTCACATCTATGCCACCCAAGTAAACGCCCATGGATAAGATAAGGCATTCCTTCGGAATTTGCAGTTTATCCAAGGCGGCAAACAGATTCTTTTCACTGATGCGTAAATCTGCAAGAGGCTCTAAAAATGAATAGCAACCATCAATGTATCTTGCAACTTTCGTATTCAAGGCTTGCAATATGACTTCAGGAAAATTACTCCATCCTTTATATCCATCCTTGCTGCTTATATCTGCGTCCAACTGATGTTCAATTGTCATTTCGATACTTGTAGCCCCCCAGTTTCTCTTTTCCTCTTCATTAGGCATATCTGCCAAAACCTTGCTTTTATTGTCAGCTTCTGCCAGCAGAGACTTCAATTCTTCAAACTTATCGGTATCTAATTCTGGATTGTTAATATGGAACTGTATCCCTGCATTTATCTTTTCTATCAATCCATCTAAGAGTTTTATCACTTCGCTTTTTTCTGGAGTTACAGGAAGATGGATTTCCGATATACGATTGTCATCATACCAATAATTTACAGAATGAAGAATCCGTTCTACAGTTCCTTTTAAATCCTTTAATTTTCTTAAGTCATAACCATCAATATTTGGCAATTGCATAGGATCGCAATAGCCGATATTATAGTCATTATAACTGAAAAGACGCATAATCAACAAGGTAAAATAGCGATACAATTGCAGCAATATTGTTTGGTCAGAATTAACATCATTGGATATTCCATTCATTTGATATTTACCAGTAAGCTCCCAAGGTCTGTCGGATAGACGCTCAAATCCAACCACATAGAAGAATATATGATTTAAAGATCCAGGTATCAAATCAAATTTCCTTGGACTAACATTATCTGTCGTTAATATATAATGTAGCCAATCATTTTTTCGCCGATACACCAGCATGGCACCCAAAGCATGATGAAATTCCAAAAAACGAGCTTGATTTTTAAATACATATTTCGAAGCATCACTTCGCAGATTTTTGACAATAAGGCCACAATATGAGATAGCAGCAGACCAATATTGCTGAAACCATTCCGTATTCTCAGATTCCATTATTTTATTTAGAGAATGCCAAATTGTAGCATAGTTGTTTTCGCCATTAAAGCCCTTGCAAAATATATTATAGTATACTTGTACCAAGATGTTGTCATAGCATAATGGCTTCAATGTTTCATCGGTTGACAAGTCTGTAATCCGTATAAAAGTATCTTGCAAAAGTGAAGACAGATTATAGTATTCATACCCCACAGGTATCTGCTCTAATGTTGCCGCATTTACTAAATACCCCTTGCTAATCCTATAAACATCCATGTTGTTTCTTTCACATGAATACCTCATCAAATCCACAGAAGCCATCAACAATTCTCTATCAACAGGAAGATTCTGTGATTTAGGACATTCAAATAGAAGCCTACTCAAATCATCTGGATTATAATATGTTTGGATAACTCGAAACATATAAAGCATAACAAATACTAATGCTAAAACAAATAAGCAATGTATTGTTTCTACCCCTATATTTACAATGCTATTATCAGAAAAAAGCATAATAAAAGGAGCTAAAAATGAAATGATTATAGCCGCTATCAATAAAAGTCGATACAGTTTGAACACTGGTGCTTCTTGGAATCGTTTTGCCAGTACCGTTGATTGGTATTGATCGTCAATCTTCCTTATATTCTCCAAGAACAAAGGATAGCAAATACCAAGTATAGTACCTATCAACGATACCAAGAAGCTGAAAGTATAATTTGTAAAGTCCCAACTCATACCCATAAGGCTACTATCATTTATGTACTTTATCAACAATTACTATCACAGAATCAGATTTCATCTCTTGAAGATTCTTTTGAATACTCTTCAAGCTATCAAATATCTTTTCATTCAATGTATCAGACAACTCTATCTGTATATTTATCGCCTCAACATGAGTATTCTGTTTTGGTGTCTCACTTGTCAGACGTTCAATAGCAGACCAAGAACATCTGCATATCAAGAAGCTCAGAACAACAAATATCAAAGATAAGACTAAAATAAGCCAGTTGTTCTTAAGTACAGTTTTTATTTTCATTTCAATACAACTTTACCACTTCCTTCCACTTGTAATCCCCATCACCAAATGTTTGTGAAAACAAGCGAGAAAGGCATTTACATAAGAAAGAAGCCAACAACACTATCATTACCATGATAGGCAAGTTCAATGGAAATATGCCATTCATTTTTGTTGTGAACACACTGTACTGTATAAGATAAGATTCCAAGCAAAGACCAGAAATCGTCATAATGATAGTATATCCAATCTTCTTTGAATACAGTTTCTCCCAAAACTTGGCATGACACCATTTATAGAAATAAAATACGATACCCATCAAAGGCAAGAGCGTAATGATTTGAAAAGGTGCAACAACCACATATTTCTTAGCCGAAATCTGTATCCCATAGAAGAACAACAGGCAAGCCATCATCTTCAAGAAATCAAATGCAGCATGAAACTTCAAATCCTTGCGTTTCAAACCCATCCATGAGCCAAACAACATGAATGCGAAATAAGGAATCCAGCGAAACAAAGTAGTGATACCATACATACCTTTTTCACCAGTTTCATACTTGTATGGAAACCACACTATATATAACACCAATGAAACTATACCTGTTAAGGAGATAATGTACGGTATGTACTTGACAGCATAGTGCTTAATGGCATAGATGAGCACATAATAAATCATGATTGCTACGATAAATTCACCCCCCCAGAATGCAGATAAGTTCAAACTATCACGTAGCGAGAACAATGCCCCCATAATTGTACAAACAAATACAGAAGGATAGATTCTGTTGATTCTTCGCTTATACCAATTGTCAAAACTCAAGTTACGTTTGCTCAAAAGCAAGGTATAGCCAGAAGCAAACAAGAACAACACATCGCCGATAGCTCCACCTGTCGCCAACAGACCATACTTCACATACAAAGCATCCATGTGGCTGTTGATTATCAGAAATACAGCCAAGAATTTCAAGATGTCAATACTATAATCTCTTTCTCTCATATTAGCAATTTAAAAACATTATTAAATCGGTTAGTCCAAGTATGTTCATTCTCCGCTCTCTTTCGTGCAGCAGCCTTCATGTCCTTAACCAAAGAAGAGTTTTTCTCGTCAAGATAGAATTTTGCTTTATCTATCATCTCTTCCTTATTACGATACAAAACGATTTCTTTACCATCCTCAAAGTATTGAGCAATCTCATCATTATATGATGTAAATTGTAAACCTCCACACATTGGAATCTCAAAAGTACGCAAATGTATCTTTGGGATAGGATGCTTTAATATGTAAGTATCTCTCAATTCAGAAATATTTAATGACAAAGACAATGCAGAATACAAGTAACACATTTCCTCATGGGATACAGAATGATTTAAAGAAACAAACTTGCTATCAGTATTTAAAGCCGATTTAGCTTGAAATTTATTTTTAATAGTCGAATAAAATACCTGTCTGCCGATTGGGAATCTCATATATCTCGATGCCTTTATCAGAACATCCATAACATCCAGCTTTTTCTTACCTCCAAGAGAAGTATTGTATCCCTTATTAAACAATGCATTAGAATACAAAGCACAGTTAACACCATTAACAAGCAGGTCATTTATTTTATTAGTTCTACTACCATAAGGAGACCCAATAAAGCCCACTGCATGAATTTGTTTGTCTACAGTTTGAGCCTTGTAGGTATATGGATTGGCTGCATAAGTTTGGAAAATGATTTTCTGGCATCCCCATTTCTCAAACAAATATTGAGTTTCCCTAGATGTTAGCCATACAACATCAAAAGCAGGAGCTATCTTCTTCTGTTTATACGGCAACTCCAAATTATCCCAACAAATCAAGCAAGTAGGTATTCCCAACTTGCTTATGCTTTCTACAGTTTCCTTATAGATAGTGTCTTGATCATCACAAGCCAAGAACAAGTCGAAATCACCTTTTTTCTTCAATGTTTCCACTACAAGCTCATTAGCTTCATCAATACTTCTAAAGTCAAGCGGATTATAAGTCACCACCTCATGTCCATCACGCTCCAATTCTTCTATCAAATTGGTTCGCTGCCACTGATACATCGGTGTATCAAGTTCTCTGAAAAAATAGAAAATTCTCATATAGAATAGTTCTTTTGATTATTTCTTAGTCATCAATTCATTAAAACATTTTATATAATTCTGAGCTATACGCTCCTCACTATATGCATCTTTAATCTTTTTGCAAGCAGCCTTTAAGAATTCATAATTATCAGGTGTCAATTTTGATACATTTATCAAAGCTTCCTCCAAATGCCCCTGTGTATATAGAATAGCAGAATCCTTAGTATATGTCTCTGCGAAAAAACCAAAATCTGGTGCAACAACAGGAAGTTCGTATGCCACAGCTGTAGCAAGAGGTCCAGATTGAGTAGCATCTCTATATGGTAAAACCAAAAAATGATGCGAAGACATCAAATCAGGAATCTCGTTATTATCAATAAAACGAACTTGAAGATTATACATATCTTTAGTCTGAATTAATGTTTTACAAGTATTCCAAGCATCTCCAGTTCCTGCTATTGTTAAAGATAAGTTTTGCACATTTTGCGAACGCAATTTTTCTAAGCTTGAAATTAACAAATCTAGCCCTTTATAAACATTTATCGATCCGAAGAATAATAGTTTTACACCTTTAGAAATATTTGGAGCTTTTAGCTCAGACTTGCCAAAATACTTACAGCTCATACCTACCATGTAAGAATCCTTCCCATACACATCTTTAAAAAGCTTTTGTTGACCACTAGAAAATGTAACAAAATTACAATGCAATTTTATCGCTAGATTTTTTGAAAAACATTCCAAATAGCGACTCAAATTCATATTATAGCTATGTATCTGAGCATCATGAATACCCAAGACTACCTTTTTGCATCTCAAAAAAAACTTAATTGCCACACACCAATAAGGATCGCACTGACAATGAAATACAAGATCAGGGGATATTTTATTAATTTCTTTAGCAATCTTAGCATAAAAAATAAAGTTCTTGGGATTTCGAAAGCGATGTTTCAAATCCTTAACCCTAAGTTCTAGTCCATATTTGTTTGCATAATCAGCAGCTTGCGCTATTGTTATTCGATTATATGCCTTTTCAGATTCGTGTATATAATACCAGACAACATGATATTCCTTTGCCAGACAATGCAATACAGTTAAATCAGTATCTGTTACACAATCAGGATTCAAATATACTATCGTCTTCTTCATCTCACTAACTCCTTTACAACTTCTAACAAACCGTTCTCCTTATTCTCCTCCACCTTGATGCTCGTCTTCACCCCAGCATTCTCGCCTGCTTCTACATCACGATGGCTATCTCCAATCATGTAGCTCTTCTTCAAGTCAATGTTGAAGTCCTTGGCTGCTTGGAGTAGCATGCCTGGCTTTGGCTTACGGCAATCACAATCTATCTTATATTCTGGACGTTCGCCCTCAAAACCTTTGTCTGGATGATGAGGACAGATGTAAAGACCATCAATATAAGCACCATCCTTACCCAAGAGCGTAGCCATCTTTCTGTGAATTTCATTCAGTTCTTCCCAAGAAACCTCACCTCGTGCGATAACAGGCTGATTGGTAACAACAATGGCAAGATAACCACTCTGATTGATGAGCTTGATAGCTTCAGGTACGCCCTCTATCAACTCAAAGTCATCTATATTACGAAGGAAACCTACATATTTATTGATGGTTCCATCACGATCCAAGAAGATTGCTTTCTGCCTGTTGGTCAAGTTCTTCGCTTGAACAACACCATTTTTATAGTCAGCCTCCACTTGATGAAAACGCTCTGGTGTGCCCATGTCCTTTACATACTCAGGACTGTCATAGCAGAACATCATGTTAGAACCACACAGAGGTTTGAGAATCTGACGGTCTAAATCAACCTTACCTTTTGGGAAACTAGTTTCTTCATCAATCTCCAAGTTCTTGATGCTTATGTCCAATGCCTTTGGGTCAATCACATGCAAACCTGCGTTCACTCGATTCTCATACCATTGAGGACGCTCGTCTTCCTTGGCAAGCCACTTCTCTACACGACCATCCTTGTCTGCGATAATCAATCCGCTATCGTATGGATGTGAATTAGGGTGTGTAAACAGAGTAACGAGACCTTCATGAGCTTTGTGGAATTCCACCATGCGGTTGAAGTCCACATCAAAGGCTGCATCTGCATTGAGGAGCAGAAAAGGCTCTTCACCAATCTTTTCTCTCTGTCGAAACAAAGCCCCGGCATTGCCCAAAGGTGTTTTTTCTACGAAATATTCAATCTTTATTCCCAACTGACTACCGTCTCCGAAATAAGCCATAATCTTATCGGCAAGATAGCCTACAGTAAGAATCATATCTTTAAAACCCTGTGCACAAAGAGATTTGATTTCTCTTTCAAGGATAGGAATCCCAGCCACAGGTATCAGTGGCTTGGGAATATTAGGAAATAGCTCAGCGATACGAGTACCTCTACCGCCTGCCATAAGTACTACTTTCATTTCTTATAATGTTTAATGTGTAGTGTTTAATGTTTAATTATTGATTGCCAAAGAATTTCTCTTCCAACATCAGGCACAAGCAATGATATACAGGGAGATGCAACTCTTGTATCTTATAGGTCTCGGTCTCTGGCACATGGATACAGACATCAGCGTATGTTTCCAACTGATTCTCTTTCTGTCCAGTCAAACCGATAACTTTCAACCCCTTCGACTTGGCAGCCACTGCTGCATAAAGCACATTCTTGCTATTACCCGAAGTAGAGATACCCAAGAAGACATCTCCAGCTCTTCCCAAGCCATTCACTTGCTGGGCAAATATCAATACTGGCACAGCATCATTCATAAATGCAGTGGTCAAAGATGGTTCGCCTACCAAAGAAATGGCAGGAAGCGAACCTTGCAGGTGGTCGGCAAGTACTGTTCCCATCTCTGCATCTATCTGCATCAACCGGTCTATCTGCGCTGCATAAATTTTGCGCTTCAACTTAAACTCCTTCATCAGTTCACCCACAATATGCTCGGAGTCAGAGGCAGAACCACCATTACCTGCAACGAGCAATTTGCGACCTGCAGAATACGCCTCTTCCAATACCTGGTAAGCCTTCAAAATATCCTCCTTACAGCTCTCCAACTGTGGATAACGCTGCACAAGTATATCTATATGTTTGTTCATTATTTCTGTATTTTACTTATATTGTACATTATTCAAAGCCGTGACATTATCGGTAGGATAAATCTTCCATCCATGTGCACCACCATCAGAGAACTGGAATGGCATCACGAAGCCATCGAGTTTCTTCAACGCCTCTTCCACCTCCTTCTTGCGAGTTGGCTCTACCACGAACATGATAAAGCCGCCACCACCAGCACCACTGACTTTTCCTGCCTTGGCACCAGCAGCCATCGCCACACTCATCGCCTCCTCAATCATCGGATTGGAGATATGGTTAGCCATTTTCTTCTTGTTCTCCCATCCTTCACGCAGGATGTTGGCAAACCCCTCGATATCACCCTTCAAGATAGCAAGTTTCATGTCCTTGGCGCTCTGCTTAATCTTGTGCATCGCCTCCACTGCATTATTCTCGCCCTTGGAAGTGTTTGATTTCTGCTCCTCAATGATGGCGGCACTGCTACGGCTCTTGCCTGTGAAGTAGAGCAACATACTTGCCTCCAACTCATCAATAATCCATCGCTTAATCTTCAAAGGATTCACGATGACGATGTCATTCTGCAAGAACTCCATGTAGTTGAAGCCACCGAATGCAGCGGCATACTGATCTTGCTTTCCACCAGAAAGTCCCAAGTCCTTGCGCTCTATCTCGTATGCAAGTCGAGAAATTTCATAGTCGCCCAATGGCAAACCAAGCCACTCTACAAATGCCTTCAAGATACAAACCACCATGGTAGATGAAGTACCTAAGCCAGAACCTGCCGGAGCATCATTGTATGTGGTAATCTTGAAAGATTTTGCACCTACGCCAAAGTCCTTTACCACTCTATTATATACACCTTTGATGAGACTTGCCTCACCATCAATCTCCAAACTTTCAGCCATAGGATAACTTTTGTTGCAATGTGCATCAAAAGCATTGATAGAGATGAGGTTATCATCTGTCTCCTCAATCGTACAATATGCATACAAATTAATTGTTGCATTTAATATTAAACCTCCGTATATATCGCTATATGGCGACACATCAGAGCCACCTCCTGCCAAACCTAGTCGGAGAGGGGCTTTACTACGTATAATTATTTTCATTTATTTCTTTTTCTGTTTTACAATCGGTGTAAGCCAAAATATCTTATTCTACAAACTATTTTACCAGTACTCTCGCTTTGTTGCAAACAACAGTGCTATTAGATGGCACATCATCAACAACAATTGCTCCTGCTCCTATTTTCACATGGTCTCCAATATGTACACCACCAATAATAATAGCACCAGCACCCACATATACATAATTGCCCAATGTGGGTGCACCACCATGCCCAGCACCAATGGTCACATTATGTAGTACCATACAATGATTCCCCAATTGTGCTGCACAATTGAACACGGTACCAATACCATGCATGAATACAAATCCTCGCCCTATGCTTTCTGTATGAGGCAACTCACAATTCACCCCCCCACACACGAAATGACCCATAAATCCTAGTCTCATCTTAAACTGAGAAACGAACTCTGGTTGAAGAGCCAACAAACGCAATAAGGAATAGTTGAGATGGTGCACATCTATATAATCCCGATATTGTGCCCATGCCTCAATATCAGAATTGATGATTGCTTTATTTTTTGATGTAGAATACAATAACCACAAATACAGCAGATAAGGTATTTTCATCAAAATCTTTATGTTCGTTGTTATAGGCAAAGACTTCATGACTCTCTTATTATTTTCAACAATTTATTACAAAAGTCATCATAAGTACGACCCTTAGAATATCTTTCCATATTATCACACATCTTATGATACTGCGAGTCGGACAAAGACATCAAATACAGCATCTTATTGCGCATATCCTCCACGTCACCTGCCTTATAGACTGTCCCTATACCAAGAGATTCCACATCAATTCCCATATTGGTATCATCACTAATCAAAACAGGCTTATGCAAGACCACAGCATCCACAAAAGTGGTCAATCCACTCAACACATGGCAATTCTTTACATCACGAGGAACAATAGGTATTACGATGAACTTACTTTGTATATAATAGTGGAAGACATCCATATATTCCGTAGAATTCTTTTGTGAATCAGTACCAGACAAGACTGTCACCTTACTTTTGTCGTACTCCGTATCATTTACAGCAGAGATAATCATAGTATGTGCGTCTAACTGATTAGCAGCCAGAATCATGCATCGATGATCACGACCAGACTTTCCTGCACTAATAAAATCATATTGAAGTTTCTTAGTTGGCGCAGTCTGCAAGCAACGTTGAGCAAAAGTAGCATCACCACCCCATGTTATGTCTTCCGGATCAGATAAGTTTCCATAAATTCTTCTAACTACAGGAGAGATAAACATAATCTTAGTATATCCTTTAGAAAATACTATAGGCTTACCACCATGATGATGTATCTTAAACAATTTACGTTTACCAAAACGCAATAAGTTAAATAAGGCAAAGCCAGCAGTCAACTCACCACATGCTGAATAGACAACAGGAAAACGGAAATATCTGATAGCCAAATACAGACATTTGTATATCGTATTGATATAAAACACACCCTTAATAGAATAAGGAATTAGATTGCCAGGTACCTTGGCACACGTCACCTCATAATGTTCTGACAATTTATTGCCCCCCCCACAAATGGTTCATCGGGTATGAATCATCCAGTTTTAGGGTACAATGATAATTATTGATGAAAAGCAATTTTTGTTTCATTCTTTATTGTATTATTTTACTTTCAACATATTTGCTACGTCTCACTATCATTCCGCTTTCAAGAATCTCTTGTATTCCTTGACAATATGCTCATTCATTTCCTCCAAATACACCTTGTTGTGTTCTTTTACAGACATAATGCAATCAGGATTTTCCCATATATTCTCCAAGAAACCGACCCAATCTTGTGGCCTTTCAGAAGACATAAGGGGAGCTGTATCTTTCTTGAAGACACCTGCCATACTATGAGGATGAACTATCGTTATCTTATCAAAAGATATCGCCTCAAAAGTTTTTATCTTCAATCCTGTGCCTTGAAATACAGGATTGATGGCAACATCAGCTAAGGCATAGAAATCAGCAGGATTATCCACATAACCAATAGCCTTCACTCCTTCTACGTCAACCAAGCTTGGCAAAACTTTACAAATGCTTCCACCAACGAGAAGCTCGGCATCCGAGAAACGCTTTCTTACCAAAGGGAATACGTCCTTGATAAACCACTTGATACCATTCTGGTTAAATCCATTGTTGCCTGAGAGAAATACCATTTTATGATTGCCTGTCACGGCTTGCGGATGATGCACATACTTTCCATAGAGATTATAAACCTTGCTCTTAGGAGAGAGAATTTGGAAATAATCAGCCTCCTGCTCCTGAAGGGCAAAGATATGAGGACACCTCTGCATCGCTGTTGCTTCTGTATCAGCCGTGATACACATCGTTGGCTCACCGATTTTTAAATCTTTATAAGCAATAGCATCATGGGTTGCAATAGCCTTTTTAGGTATGCGGATATGCTCAAACAAGCGAGAAAGATAGTAATAATTGATGATACAAATATCAAAATGAAATTGAGCATCCAGTTCATTAACCATTTTCTCCAGCCCAACTGGATATTGATCATCAACACACCAATGGTAATGACAGAACTTCATGCGATACTGTTTCATCAAATTCATCTTCAGTTTTTGCATCTTGCTTACACGAAACAGATGAAATCGATCTCCCCAGTACTCATGAGTTTTCTGCAAACTCTCAAAGAAAGACTGCGCATCCAGTCGAAGCGGAAGTTCATGGATATAAAGGAAATGTACCTCATGACCAAGAGACATGAACATTTCCGCCTGTGACAGTATCCACCATCTATTGCCCGCATCGGTAGGATGCGTAGGGCATTTTGAAACGATTAATATCTTCATTGTTAACTAAGATTTTATACTCTTCATAATCTCTTCCATCATTGTCACATATTCATTATATTTTTCTTTAGCAATATCAAATACGTGACTACAAGGAAATGTCTCTATCGCTTTTACTATTTCTGTTGCATCTACATTACAAATACCATTGTCTATTGGACGTACATTATTTTTCAAACCGAACAATCCCATTATATGTTCAACTTTACTAGATCCATCTCTTACAGTGCGATTAAAAAAATCTTTAGTTCCCCAATGATCAATACTAAAACAAGGTACACAATTATGCAAGCTAACGATAATAGGATGCATATTGCTGCCCACATAACCACTAGCATATTTGATAAGAGCATACCAATCTATAGGAGACAATGGAACTTTAATCTCATAATCAAAATTATGCTGGAATTTCAGTCCACTAGGCATAGGAAAAGCCACACATTCTGTTCCTACAGCCTTAAATTTTTGCTTAAGCTCATCTAGAACAGCAACTGATAAACTCTGAGAATGCAAAGAAACCAAAACATATTTTTCGGGTAGTCCAAAACGTTTACGAACATCTTCTTCAGAAGGAACGAACTGCCCTGCATTGTAATTGAATGCGAACACAGGGTCTGGAGTCACTTTCACATCATGAGCTATACCTATAGACATCATCATATCCTTTGTCCAACTATCTCTTACAGAAATATATTTCATTTTTGATAAAGATGCCAGCATCTTTTGTTTCAAAGACTTTGAGAATAAACTATATCTAGAATTTTGAGAAGAGACAGACATCATAACAGTTGACACTTTGCTATTAAATCCAACTCCCCAAAAAGGATTTGGGAACATTCTTTCTGGCACAGGATGACTTACAAAGAATGGTTTTCTCTTACCTTTATGAATTCTTGATAATAGAGGATGATGCTGCACTACAGCATCTGATCCGATAATGATAGCCTCTATATGATATTTGTCTATAGCTCTAACGATATCTTCTGAGGAGTACAGATTCTCAGTTTGATTATCAATATATTTATTGACAAAATCAAGGTGAGCTCTAGTTTGCTCAGAATGTTCATATTCTTTAATTAATCCTAACTCTGTTTTTCTAGATACATAATTCAAGAAAATTGGATTATGACCATTTTTCTTTAGATAACAAAAAGTTGATACTCCTTGAATATTTGCGCCAAAATTAGCAACCTTATAAAATGTCAGTACCCCTATATTCATATTTCAATTTATTTTTCTTAATATTCTCATCTAATAAATAAAGAAAGGTGCCATAGGCCATTATTCCTACAGCCCACATCATCCAAAAGTCAAATATAATGAGAAACAATTTCATTATAAAAAACATTTTATACCCCAAATCTATATATTTCCAATTTCTAATAATTTTGAAAATATAGAATAAAATTGCAGACACGCCGACGAAACCAACCTCTGAATAATAACCTAAAAGTCCTATATCCGCACGATAAAATTTTAATAAGCCTGTACAATACTCTAATCTATTATTTAAAGAAACACTTCCCCAACCTGTCCCAAAGATAGGATATAATACAGAGTCAGAAAAGTCATTAAGATAAAACATCGCTGCCAAATATCGTATAAAATCCTCTCCCGACCCCTGGGCTTCATTCTGCTCTTGGTTCATTTGATTAAAGTCAGCATAAAAATTAAAGAATAAAAGCAGAAGTAAAAGAACAGAAAATCCTCTAATCATCCATTTATGCTTACTTTTTGTCTTCAATATTCCATAAAAGCATACTGCGAGCAAAGAAATAATATGTTTACGCGAGCAATAACAAAGTATTCCAATGGCAAAAATTAGAGCACAGACTATAACTTTCTTGGTATTTACCCCATCAAAATATTTACCTGCATAATAAGCAAAAGCTAACATAACAAAATCTATGCCCCATATATAAAATCTCCATAGTCCCATTCTTTTCTCTATGTAATCATATTCATTTTGTCTTCCAAGAAACCAATATTGGGGATAAGTGAATTGCTGTCCAATTTCCAAGAACACCCAAACCAAACAAAATACACAGATAATCTTCATGATTACCCTTGGTTCTACTTTCCATATTTTTAACATATAATAGAAAAATATCCCATAATAAGTAGTAAGAAATCCATATACATAAGACACTAATTGAGCATTCCAATCTACAAACGCAGGAATAATACTGCACATTGCTGTTATGAGTGTCCAATTAGATACACTTACCATTTCTCCTTTTCCTATATGTTTATAATTTAACAGACAAAAGAAGAAAAGAAAAACGCCTACATAAAAAGATTGTCGCCCTCCCCAACCATCCCAAGATAAAGCTATAGAAGAAAAACCACAAAGAGCTACAAATAATATTATACAAACTACAATAATTCTCCAAGTGCCCAATTTTTTATAATGACAGATATTCATAATTATGCAAAATATTCAATTGTATTACTGTTATATCCATATTTATATACTTTTTTTTCACGATATCCAATTACTTTGGCTGGTATACCAGCTACAATAGCGTAAGGAGGTACGTCCTTTGTTACAACAGCACCCGAAGCAACAATTGCCCCTTTTCCTATTTCTATACCCGGCAGAATAATTGATCTACAACATATCCATGCATAGTCTCCAATTACTACAGGAGCACCCTTAGCTGCAAAACCTACGTCATTATAGTCATGATTTAAAGTCCAAATAATTGCCTCGTAAGCAATAGTTACATTATTACCTATGAACAAGCCACAACGGCCATCCAGCAAAACTTTTGGACCTATTGATACTCCTTCTCCTATTGCAATGTTACGAGGAGACCGAATGTGAAATCCCTGGTAAAACCTAACATTACGAGACATATTTATCCCAAATAGTCTTAATCCCCAATTTCTTAAACTTATAAAAGGAAGATTAGATAATATACTATTTATAAATATCCATATTAAGCCTGCTTTTATGGCAAAAAAATATTTTTTCATAATCCAAACAACAATAATTTTATTATTTTATTTCCTTTTAAGAACCAAGAAGTTATAACAGACAATGTTATAGCTATTAAAGAAAGCATAAACGAATAAACTATTTGAAATGTCACAATCGTTATTGGAGAGTCCAGTGACATCATAAATATTCCTACTTTCTTAAAAACCATAACAAAAAATACATGTAGAATGTAAACTTCCATTGAGTTCTTTCCTATCCAGGATAGCAACTTATGGCAAAGCCCCCCCCGAATATTTTTAAAAAGATGATTCAAATATAATATCATGGACAAAGGCAAAAAAAAATTGACAATAAACCCCACCTTTGGAATATGGTAGCCAGAAATAACAAAAAGCAAAACATATGTTATTAAACAAAGAAACAAAAGTATTTCGTTTGAAATCCATGCTCTTAATTTCTCATATTGTCTAATCATTACCCCCATAATAAAGGCTGGATAAAAATGCAGAAGCCTTCCAACAACAATAATTCCATCCGTATTCTGTTCCCAATTGACACTAACTCTTTCCAACAAATATAAAAAAGCCCCCACTAAAACCATCAAGCATACTTCAGATTTGATTTCCAACTTAAAATAATCCACTATATAAAAAACCAAAGCAACTAGTACATCCATAAAAAACAAACATTGCAAAAACCAATATCCCCAATGCCCACGACTCAAATACAACAAAGTTCCAGTCATAATATATGGCAGCAAAATCCTTTTGACTCTTTTCTTCATAACATCCATCAAATAGTGTTTATTATGCTGTATTGGTCTAAAGAATAAGAAACCAGATACAAAAAACAACAAAGGCATATGGAAGGAATAAATGACCTGATAAACAAGAGCTAAGCCTAAGGATTTTTCATCTAACAGCATAAAAGGTTTTTGTAATATGTCAGACTCTAAAGTCCACGGTATTACATGTCCCATTACCATAAGAAGAATAGCTAAACCTTTTAGCAGATCCAAATGTGGATAATATATTTTCTTTTCCATAATTAACCTCACTATCTTTTAACTATATTCAACAAAGATTTAATACATTTTTTTATCTGATTTTTTCTGTATGACACGACAAATTTAAAATGCTCTTTATCTAAACGACAATCAAAAAGAGATTCAACCAATTTTCCATAATCAGAAGTATTCAACTTATTAAAAAGCTCTTCTCTTTTAATTGGTATTTTGCGATTTGTCTTGCAGACAGCTGGCTGAACAAAAGCATCTTTAAAACTTATTTCTTGTTGACACAAGACTCCCTCAATACCAGCCAAGAATTCTTGCCCTTTACAAGTATTTACAGCAAATAACGAACGAACACTATTAGACGATTTCAAAGCATCAGTTTCTACAACAGAATCTTTTACAAACCATGGATCGCCAACACTTATATCGGCATAACGAGAAGAAGACCTGAAAGGACAACTATAACAAGACAATCTAATATTATAGCTATATTCATCACCGCTATATGCAAAACAATGGTATGTCGGAGAACTTCCTGCAAAACGTTCTATATGATGAAGTTTACCATTTTTAGCAATATCAAAGTTAACCATACCACCATTTACATGATGGTAAACTCGCTTGCTTCGAAAACGGAAATTCTGTATTCGAGAATTAAACTTTTTCTCCCAATATCTAATTTCCAAAGGCAACAATTTGGGACTACACACTCCATGACAGAATAGGTCAATAGTATATAGATTAACATAATCTTTATTCAAAAAGGATTTCAAACCAGCAACTTGACAAGGAGTTCCGACAAAGAAAACTCTTTTTCCTTTTTTCAAATCATAAAGGACTTCTGAAAAGGTATTTCGAGTGTCACTTTGAATGTACTTAGAATTTCGAATGCTCTCTACACCTTTTTTATCAATTACCCTTTTATGATATACAGACCAATCATGTTCATCAAGAAAACATCCATAAACAACCCCACCTTGTTTTATAATTTTATCAGCCAACATTGTACAAATACCAATAGAAGCACTCTCTTCATAGTATTTTTTCAGCGATGTTGTAGCAACATAGCAATGCTGACGTGATTCTACAGAATTACTTACATTTGTAACAACAGGGCAACGCTTATCACACAATCCGCAATTAATGCATTTTTCAGCATCTCTTACTGGATAAAGAAAGCCTTCCTCATCAGGCTGCATTACTATTGCATTTTTTTTACATACCTGAGCACAAGCCCCACATCCAGAACAAGTTTCCTTTTTCCCCGTAAAAATGTAACTTGTATATTTTTTTTCTTCTATAAACATTTTTTTAAACGTAAAGCAATTTTATATGGAAAATAACGAAACAACAAATATATAAGATGCGACTTTTTGTTTGCTTCTGGATAACAAACGAAAGAAATGCCTTTTTTATATTTACTAATCAGCTTATCAATTCGCGCTTCAAAGATATAATCATATTGAGGTTTTGACTTGACTAAGTTTGCTAGAATATAATCCAATCCTTGATCCAAAGAAGTTTTAAAACAAAGTTGAGGAACAGCAGCTTTTATCTTTGAATTATCAAAACTTGCATCTAAAGCCCTATCTCCCAAAAGCAGACCTTTATATTCAGGCAATATTGATGCAATATCACTTGCTGGAATATGCACGACATTTATTGGCACATTTAACTTTAAAAATAACTTTTCTACTAATTGATTTTGAGTATATGAAAAGTCTCCCGTTATATGGAAATCTTCATTTTTTGCTTTTTCATTCAAGAAAAGTCCGACTAATCCAACCGCAAAATCAGCTACATATGTAACCGTAGTTATGGCACTACCATCATCCCATACGAACCAAGGTTTACCTGCCTTTATACGTTCTACAAGCATCCGATGATATTTGTATGCAGGAGCTATTCCAATAGGTATACGCTCATCATTATATGTTATATATGGTCTTACAATCGTGAAATAAGATTTAGCATTTGCAGCAAGTTCCCTCAATTTTAATTCACTCTCATATTTTTCCGTATTATAAGACCATTTCATATTAGGCTTTGGAGAGATTTCTTTTATAGGAAAATCTTCCTTAGATCTACGATAAACACATGCAGAAGAAATAAAGACGTACTGTTTACAACAATCCTTAAAGATTGGATAAACTCGCTCAATATCATCAGACGTTCTTGACAAAAAATCAACGACTACATCATAATGTTCTTTTACTACAGAATCTCTCCAATTAGATGGTGCATAAAAATCACCTTTAATAACATGTACCTCTTTTGAAAGATTATTATTATGTAACCCTCTATTTAATATTGAAACTTTTATGTCATTCGACAAAGCTTCTTCCAACACAGCTCTACTCAGCGTGCCTGTACCTCCTAAAAGTAAAACTTTCATCTTTTAAACAATTTTGATTTTATAAATGAAAATGCGAACCGTCTTTCAGCTGAATTACATCCTAAAACTAATATTGAAGCAAATGACGAAACAACACATATGCCTACACTAATAAAAAGCGTAAAATAATTATGTTCTGTCACCATAATATTTGCAATACATGGTATAACAAAAGCCGCAAAAGAGACTAACGAGATATTCAGCACAACCCTCTTTAAAAATAATAAAGATGGCAGCTTTATCATAGCACTTAATAATTTTAATCTGAGCAATAAGCAGCCTATTGATATAACAATTGCAATATACATAGTAGCATAAGGTGTATATCCCAGTTTTAGCACAACATACGAAAGAGGAAAATTCATAAGATTTAATCCACCTGCCCATATTTGATATTTTTTTATATTACCAGTTGCCAACATAGCGGTAACCAATGGATAGGACAACGATTCCAACATTGCCAATATCAATGTTAACTTTACGAAAACTACGGCATACTCAGGAACAGTCTTTAACCATATCAATAGAATATAATCTGTATTAATCAATACTGGCATAGACAAGATTAATAACAAATAAAAAGAAAAACGTGAACCTTGAAAAATAAGACTAAACATATATTCAAGTTCTTTTGTTGCAAACGATTTTGTGATTTGTGGATTTAATGCGACCATAAAGTTATTGACAAACCCAGATATGGCACTATTCACTTGTATTGCTATTCCTCTTGCAGCATTTACTACTGGTCCACAAAATAGATTCAAAATGACATTTACTCCTTGGTCACGCAAGACAGAAGCTGAAGATCCTATAAAATTCCATCCCGCAAAACCAAACATATTCATTAAAATTTTTTTATCCCAATGAAAATGATAAGTGCATTCTGCAAAATTTCTTTTACAATAATATCCATAAGCGAAACGTACAATTATCGCAACAACACACATCAAGATGGCATAGAATACCAATCTATCTATTGGCGACACCATAATCAAGAAAGCTATCGCTAACTTACCGACAGCCTCCAGGATACTGATATAGGCAAATGCCGACATTTTCTCATGCGCAATGATAGCTGCATTATAAGGAACACTTATCAAATTGATGACAAATGTAACTATAGAGAACTGCAAGACCCAGTTGGCAGCCACCATTCTATCAAGAGGTATCGTCATCTTAGCATTCAAGAACCATACGCCTACCGATTCTATCAACACCACGATAATCAATGACAGCAAAAGTTGTATTGTCACCGAGGCTGAGAAAATCTTATTGAGCTTACTCTGGTCTCCCTTTCCTAACTCGTATGTAATGAATCGACTGATTGCAGCGGACAATGATCCAGATATGACAGAGAACATAGCCACTACGCCACCTACCACATTATATATACCGAAGTCTTCCACTCCCAACGCATTCAATATGACTCGGCTTGTGTACAGCGACACCACCATCATAAAGAGCATTCGAAAATAAAGAAGCAGCGTATTCTTCGCTATTCGCTTGTTGTTATTTGATGTTTGAGTTGACATAAATTACCTTCCAAATTCCTTAATCCTTTGTTCTTCTTTCAAAGAACAAATCAGCAGTTGTCCATTCTTCTCGGCTACGATATAGCCATTCAAGCCTTGAACTACTACCTTGCTTTCATCGGCTGCATGAACCACGCAGTTCTTGCATTCATACAAGCGGATGTCCTTGCCTACCTTGGCATTGCCAGCCTCATCCTGTGGAAGCAAGGTACGGAGGCTGCCCCAGCTGCCTAAGTCGCTCCAACCAAACTCGGCTGGCAAGGTATAGATTTCCTTCGACTTCTCCATCACTGCATAATCAATGCTGATCTTCTCGCAGGTTGGGAAGAGTTTGCCGACTACCTCTTTCTCCTGTTCGGTATAGAAAGAAGGTGCCATCTCGTCCATGATGCTGGCAAGGTTTGGCTGGAAGGTTCGGATAGCCTTGCTGATGGTATTAATGTTCCATACGAAGATTCCGGCATTCCAATAGTAATTGCCAGCAGCAAGGTATTGCTCGGCTGTCTCCAGGTTTGGCTTTTCCTTGAAAGCCTCAACCTTGTAGATTTCATCTACGGATGTTGGCTCTGCTGCAGCGATATAGCCATAGCCTGTTTCCGGGCGGCTTGGCTTGATACCGATAGTAACGATGGCGTTCTTATCGGAAGTATAGCTCAAAGCCTTGCTGAGCACTCGCTGATACTCCGAGGTATTAATGACCAGGGCATCGGATGGTGTCACCACGATGTTGGCATCAGGATGCTTCTTCTGGATCTTCCAGCAGGCATAAGCAATACATGGAGCGGTATTGCGAGCCTCCGGCTCTGCTAATATGTTATCTACTGGCATGTCAGGGATTTGCTCCTTGACAATGCGAATGTATTTCTCGTTTGTCACTACCCACATGTTTTCGACAGGACAGATTGGCTTCAATCTATCTATTGTCAATTGAATGAGGGAACGACCGACACCCATCACATCTATGAACTGCTTTGGGTAATCGGGGGTTGACATTGGCCAGAAGCGGCTGCCTACGCCACCCGCCATAATTATGATTTGTATGTCGTTGAAATTATTCATAATTCTTTTTCTTTTACCTCTTAGTCTCCTTAAAGGAAATGTTGTTTTCGAAAACCTACCCGTCCTTCCTTACCGTTAAAGAAGAAGTCTTTCTAAAATCATCCCGTCCTTCTTTACCACTAAAGAAGGCTCCACCTTTCTCACCAAGCCTCTCTTCCCTCAGGGACGAAAGGATGTAGCTGGCTGCGCTATAGCCTCCGCCAGAGTTTTGGTATCGTCAGCGGAGCCTGTGCCCACAAGGGGCTGCCGATGAGTTCCTATGCAACAGAGTTGCGATTGTTTGTCGGCTAGCGCATCATCAAGATTCTATCAATCTGCCGCTCTCACGCAAACGTTTCTTGAAACCCTGCATCACAGTATCTGCCCATTCATGAAGGTTTTCTTTCATCACCTGCTTCTGCTTTTCATCAAAACTAGAATAGGCAATCTGTTGCTCCATACAGGTTTGAGCCGTTTCCTTTGCTAAATCCAGTGTATGTTCTGTCACTTTACCATTGGTAAGTCTCTCGCCTAATTGGGCGTAGAAGTAGCCTTCACAAAAGGCTATACAATATTCTTTTGCTGTCATAACGCTTTTTCTTTAATCATAAAGCTCGCAACTATTCTTATTTTACTGTATAATCTGCTTCCTTTTAAGTGGTTCTGCCGGATATTTAACTGGCATACTTTGATATGTTAAAGTTCCGGATTTCGCAGTAGAATATACATCACAATATTTACTGAGCCAATAAACAACTCCACTGTTAGGATGTTTCTTACTTCCCTTACAACTGATTGTAGCACTAGTCGGAGCCAATAAATCTATCACATCTGTAGTAAGATTGTGCTTACTGCCATGATGAGGGACTTTTAATATGCAGTTTTTAACTTCATCGCCCAGATTACCAACTACATCATGCAAACTTTTAGCACAAGCATCACCAGCCAAAAGGAACTTTTGGTTTCCTGGATGAAACAGCAATATTAAACTAGCCTTATTGGTTGCAGAAGTTTCTTTCTCTGTATCCATGACACTTTTTACCTCTTTATCTGTCAGAATCTCATCTTCATTATATAATTCAGCATCTGCCTCGTCTGTTATTTCAGCAAAGTCCAAAGCCATCTCATAAATGGAATCTTGCAAAAAATGATCCTCAGGACCAACAATTTTCAAAGGAACGCCAACAAAATCCATATTATAAGACCACTGATAAATCTGAGAGTTACTTCTTCGAATGATATCTATCAGATTTTTACTACTGTCTGTTGGATGATTATAAGTCTCTTTGCCTTTTTGAGCAAGTAGTCCTGTTTGGTAATTCAATCTGCGCCAATCACAAGAAAGGATATTCTCTGGATTTGCAAAAACAAAATTTGATATTACAACAGTCGCATCATTATATAAGTCAAAAAATCCGCCCTTATGATCTTTGTCAGGATGAGTACATACAGCATAATCAATAATGAAACAGCCATTCTCTATATGTTTTATATAGCGCTTGACTTCTTCTCCATCTCCTACATTACCCGCATCTATAACAATTGTCCACCATCGAGTATTATCATCCTGGTAGTTTATCACAATTGCATCTGCGTCACCTACACTCAAAATATGTACATAATATTCCATAAGCACCTCCTATTTAGAAATAAAAGTTATTATTAAAATCCTTGCATAATTTCTTGCAGCATACTTCATAAAAAAGAAAGCAACAACTCCTTGAATGAGAACTAATATCAAAGCTAGCCAACAACCAGCCATATACTTCAAATTATAAACATAACTGGCAATTAGCAAAAGCAATACTATCATAAAAGACCACACAAGTCCACCTAGCAGATTTCTTTGATAGCCATATCTATAGTTACATTGAAGTAACATTTTGTTTCCTCGCGTTGCCTCTTTCATTATACCAACAGCCCCAACTATGTTTCTTCGCGCTTCCTGCTCATCATCATTCTCCTGTTGAGCAGTAAGCATCATATAATTGTATTGTGACTGCATTATATGATGAACCTGTTCTATCTGAGTATGTGAAAGTTTCTTATTTTTCCACATCAGGAATTCTGTAGTTGGCATCTTTGTTTCATCCTCCCTAAACATTGGAAATTGAAATATCAGTTTAGAAGTGCAGCGAAATAACTCTCTGATATAAAAACCTAAAGCAGCATATACCACAGCACTAGATGCAACAACTCCCAAAGCTTTCAATATTATATGTAATGTATCTAGCTTACTAGGTAATACACTCCACGTAACCCATATTGTAACCAAACATGGTACAAACAACGCCGTCCATGCTGAATACAAATAAGCATGACGTTCATATTCATTCATCTTTCTCATAATAGAGAGACTTAAACTTATTCTAACCAAATACTTTTTATCTTACTCATAAAGTCATCGTTGCGTAGTTTCCAAAAGAACAGGTCATCATTTCCAATATACTTATCGAACTTTTCTATATAACCTTTCTTCTCTAGAAGCTTTATCCTCTTCACTTTTGGCAAAGAATTCAATGACTCCAAATCATATCTTCTAACCAAGCAATAATTTGCTACAGAAACTAAATTGCTCTGATTACTGATGTAATCTCTTGTCTCATTATTGTCATAGTCAGAATTTTGAATGATTTGATATAGAACATACGAGTCATGCTTTCTACTACGCAGTAAACTTTCAAAAGAGAGTTCGGGTTGATCATTGAACTTGATCCTCGCCAAAAAATAATGCATATAGGCTGGTGAATAATTGCCTAAAACCATATTGTCATAAAACTCATCCAAAGGCTTATATTTTGTTTTCAACACTTCCACCAGTTCTTCTGTTGATAGATTACGTATCTCTTTTACCAAGTCGTAAATGGTGTCACGAATCGTACTCTGGGTTACAGAGCGAGCAGACAACGTTCGTATATTAATAAAACTATCTACAAACAAATTAACTTGCTCAATCTTACCGTTTATCGTTTCTGATTCATCCACCTTGCATATAGAAGCCATCAGTAAAGGAATATATAAAGAATCTGCAATACAATAATTTGAGACTAAATTTATATTAGAATCTTTATCCTGACGCATAGCTGCTATCGTCAAAAATAGCCTTGAGAAGAAATCGAAGTCTGACTTGACAAATAAATAAAAGTCTTTTGGTTTATTCAAATACAACTGTTTTAGATGTCCTTTCAACCAAGAATGGAACTGCGTTCCTATGTTTTCAAAATCTTCATTTTCTGAATTTGCAGTCTTTGAACGCTTTGTGTTAGCATACTTGGCTCTTAACCAAGCTCGGAAAAAACTCATATCGCCTTCGTCACCAGCTACAGCCTTGATTTCCATCATTCTATCCTTCCAAGCGTTATTCATCTCCTCAGCCTGCTCCTCATTTTCCATCTTAGACAACAAAAAAGCCTTGACAATTTCTGTTGGGTTCAAACTCATTCCCCTGTCATTCATGGTCTCAAATATGATATAAGCATTATCTAAAGAAAAGGCCTTTATCTCTACTAATGTGACATTATGCAACAACCATTCTGCAAATAAAGGAAAGACTTTTACCTCTTTTAATTCCTCAGGAAAAAGGGAGACTATGTCATCATACCTATCAATAATGTTGACTACAGACTCATCCGTCGGTTGAAGTTGCTCATATATATCGGCCGTCTTTTCCTTTTCTATCAAAAGTTCAACAACCTCATTTCTTGTTGGGACATCAAGAACAAGAGTCTTCCTGCCACCCTTTTTCACATAAAGATAATCGGCAAAGTCATGCTGTTCTTCTTCTGGCAATATCAATTGACTTTGAAAATGGCTCATAAAAATGAGTAACAAACTTAATGAAGTTAGGCGTTGCTGACCATCTATAATGGACAATCCATTAGTACCTTCCTGACATAAGACGATTGGACCCATATAATAATAGTCGAACCCCTCTACATCTTCCAGCGAAGCTCCTTTATAGTAACTGACCATAAAGTTGGAATACAAATCACTGATGAGAGCCTCAACGTGGTTTCGTTTCCAACGATATTCTCGTTGAAAAACATCTATCTTAAAGCGATTATTGGTCAAGATGTCAACAAGTTGCTTATCTTTTGCCTCAATATGATTAGCTATATGTGTCATAATCAAACAAGTTCTTTTATTAATATTTTCTGAACGTGGTACAGATGTTCGTAAATTGGCATATTAGCCAAAGTTGGCTCCAATTCTCCATGAAATATGATGCAGCGCAATTGGTATATCAACTGTATTATAGCTTGGGCATCCAAATTTATATCATCTGAAAGATAAAGTGGAGTGCGCTCATCTATAACTATGCTGTGCGCAGGTTTTCGACCTGTGGCGGTTACAGGCTTTACAAAATTTGCAGGCTTATGTCGTAGAATATGTGAAAGACATTCTCGAACCTTGGCTTTCTTCGTATCTGTCGACAGTGCTACAAAACTTGCATTCGCCTCCAACTCATAGAGATCTTTTTTAAATAATTCGATAACATCAGTTGTTACATTGCTATTTCTGTTGATTACTTCTATTTTGTATTGCTTTGCACCTCTCGCAGCACCTACAATCTTTTGAATCTTGTAAGAATAAGTACCATTATATAATGTATAACTATCTAAATTTGAATCAACAGCCCAAATTGTATGAAAAGACAAACGGTTTGTTCCATTCGGAATCGTATGACTTTCAAGTTGGCTGTAAAGCTGGGACAAATGAAAACGAAATTCAGCAATTTCCTCTCCTATACCTCTACCTTCCAGCAGGTTCTTCAGCTTGTTCTTATACTTATTATCATTGTTTTTGACTTGTTCAACCATTAATTTATCAGTTTTACAAGTCTGCTCGTCATAATAAGTTTCGTGGTACCATGCATTAAATGGTATCCAAGAATTAATAAACATAGTATAGTAGTCTGCATAAGAGTGTTCGATCCATTGTATATCACCATTACAGCGTCCCCACTATTTTACAAGTAGTTACACGTATCTGTT
>ERZ1026890.431-NODE-431-length-26879-cov-83.147629_pt1 | contig 26879 bp, 22 predicted proteins | sample MGYA00380175_ERZ1026890 | MGnify/ENA primary metagenome ERZ1026890 (study PRJEB33269, sample SAMEA4719811) | human gut metagenome | biome: human-associated habitat; feature: organic feature; material: feces | place: Cameroon | collected 2013-10 ...
GAGTAATCATTACTCAAAAGCAAGCATTAATTTGACTTATAGTTAAATTAGAATACCCGGGAGTTATGAAGTTAAGCCTCGCTTTGCTTCTAACTCCCATTTCTTTTTTATATAAAAATTCAAGTTTCGCAAGTGAGGGAATTGATAGAAGTTAAAGAAGTTATCACTCCCTACGGTCGTTCGGGAAGTTAAGAGACAATAGTCTTCTAGCTTAAACTTAGGACATTTGTCCCTTAACTTCCCTAACTTCCCTTAACTTCCTCACATGCGAAAGTTCAGTAAAAAATTGATGTTATGAAGATATTTGCCATCGGTATGAACTATACCGAACACAATAAATCGCTGCATGGTACGTTATCTAAACCAGAGCGTCCTGTCATTTTTACCAAGGCAGATTCTGCTTTGCTCAATAACGGCAAGCCTTTCTTCATCCCTGATCATCTGGGAAGAATAGAGTACGAAACCGAAGTGGTGGTCAGAATATCCAAGTTGGGAAAGACCATTCCGCAGCGTTTTGCCCACCGCTATTACGATGCAGTAACCGTGGGTATCGACTTTACGGCACGCGAGATGCAGAAGAAACTGCGTGAGGCTGGCCAGCCTTGGGAACTCGCCAAGGGATTCGACGGTTCTGCCGTTATCGGCGAATGGGTCGACATCCAGAAGTTCCGCGATATCCAGGCACTGCATTTCCGTCTCGACCTCAATGACAAGACCGTACAGGAAGGCTGCACGAGCGATATGCTCTACAAGGTAGATGAAATCATCTCCTACATCAGCCAGTACTTCACGCTCAAGACGGGCGACCTGCTCTATACCGGATGTCCTACAGGCTGCGGCCCTGTCAATATCGCCGACCATCTCGTAGGCTATCTCGAAGACAGGAAGGTGCTCGATTTTCACTGTAAATAAACAATATTGCAAGTAATATATCGATATGAACACAACAAAGGTTTGGAAATACATGCTGCTGGCATGTCTGCTCATGCTGCTGGTTCCTGCTCAGGCACAGCGATTCTTCAATCTGACCTCTTCAGAAGTCAGAGTAGATTCCGTGTTGCCCCGTTTCGTGTATTCCATTCCTTTGACCGGTGCATACCGTGATTCGGTATATACCGTCAGCCTGAAATATGGCGAGTATATCGATATGACTGCCTCCGACATCGCCAATTACAACCGCCTGTCGGGTGCAGTTCCTCCTGAGCAGGTATTTCCTCAGCAGCGGGTTACCGAATGCCGTAAGCAGGGTGTTCTCCTGGTAGATTTCAGTCCTGTCGTATTCCGCAACAACCGCCATCAGCTGCTCGTCAGCTTCATGCTCCAGGTAGATGCCCGTCCTCTGAAGCGCTCCGAGCGTAGCAGCCGGGCTTCTTTATTGGCTCAGGGCAAAGTATCAGCCTTTACTTCTTCTGATGCTTTGCGCTCAGCCTCTTCCCTCTATGCTGACCATTCCGTTCTTGCCTCAGGCAGATGGGCGAAGATCAGAGTCAGCGAAACCGGTTTCCATCAGCTTACCGAACAGGTAGTGCGCCAGGCAGGCTTCTCCGATATCAGCAAGGTGAAGATTTACGGCTATGGCGGCAATCTGCAGAACGAAGCCCTTCTGGCGAGCGAACTGCAGGCTACCGACGATTTGCAGGAGGTTCCCCAGTGCATCGTTGGCGGAAAGCATTATTTCTATGCCCAGGGTCCGGTATCCTGGAAGTCAGAAACCGCCCTCCAGCGCATCCGTAATCCTTATTCCGATTACGGCTACTATTTTATTACCCAGACCGATGGAGAGCCACTGGTGCAGGATTCAGCCACCTTTGTCTCTTCCCATTATCCGCAGCCTTACGATTACCATTCCCTCTATGAGTCAGATGGTTACAGCTATTACCAGGGCGGCAGAAACCTCTTCGATGCAGAAGAACTGAAGGTGGGCGATGAAAAGAAAGTGGTAATTACGAATACCACCGGTTCTGCGGCAGGCAAACTCTCCGTAGCCCTGACTACCGCCACAAATAGCGTGGCTCAGATACTGAAGAATGGCAAGGCTTTGGGCGAAATCACCCTTTCTATCAAAGATGACGGTTCGGCGGAGGAGATTAAATATCTCAAGGCTACAGAGCGCGTTGCCACCTATTCCATTTCCGATTTCCAGGATAAGGATACCATCTCTATCAAGGTCTTGTCAGGTGCTTCCATCCGCCTCGATTATATCTCCGTAACGTGGGCAGAGCCTAGAAGCTGTGCCTTTACCGCTGCGAACCTTGCCTCCAGTGGAAAGATTCCGGCAGCCCAGTATGTCTACGGCATCACCAACCAGGATCATCATGCCGATGGAGCTGCTGATATGGTCATCATCATACCGACCTCACAGAAACTGCTGAAACAGGCTCAGCGACTGAAAGAATTTCATGAACAGCACGACGGACTGCGCGTTACCATCGTACCTGCCGATGAACTCTACAACGAGTTTTCGAGCGGCACACCCGATGCCAACGCCTACCGCCGCTATCTGCGCATGCTTTCAGATAAGGCGAAGAGTGAGGCAGACATGCCGAAATATCTCCTGCTCTTCGGCGACTGCGTATGGGATAACCGCATGCTTACCTCCGGTTGCAAATACCTGAATCCAGACGATTATCTGCTGTGCTTTGAGAGTGAAAACTCCTTCAGTGCCGTATCCTGCTTCGTCAGCGACAGCTGGTTCGGTATGCTTGGTGAGGGAGCCGGACTGTACCCTAACCGTGAGTTGCAGGATGTAGCCGTAGGCCGCTTCCCGGTAACCTATGCAGAAGAAGCCAAGGTGCTGGTAGACAAGACCATCAGTTATGCCCAGAATGCCAATGTAGGCGCCTGGCAGAACACGCTGATGTTTATGGGAGATGACGGAAACGGGAACATCCACATGCAGGATGCCGATGAGGTGGCAAATGATGTGCTCACCGCCTATCCAGCCTATCTCGTCAAGAAGGTGATGTGGGATGCCTATACCCGCGAAACCTCCTCTACGGGCAATACCTATCCCGAGGCAGCCAAGATCGTCAAGCAGCAGCAGGCTGCGGGAGCCCTCATCATGGATTATGCCGGACATGGCGATCCTACCCAGATATCGAACGAATCGGTTCTGAAACTGAACGATTTTGCCGATTTCCGCAATGCCAATCTGCCGCTCTGGGTAACCGCCTCCTGCGATATCATGCCGTTCGACGGACTCGAAGCCAATATCGGCGAATATGCGCTGCTCAACGATAAAGGCGGCGCAGTAGCCTTCTATGGCACCACCCGTACCGTTTACGCCCAGTATAACAGACATATCAACCGCGCCTTCATCTACAGAGTGCTCAGTCTGGTTAACGGTAAGCCAATCACGATAGGCGAGGCACACCGACTGGCGCAGAACGACCTGGTAAACGGCAACGTACCTAATTCCGGCTCTGATGTCACGGTAAACTATCTTCACTATTCCCTTCTGGGCGACCCGGCTCTTGCGCTCAATCTGCCTATGCATCAGATTGTGGTAGATTCCATCAATGGCATACCTGTTGCCGGAGCCGCAACCCTGCCGATGCTCAAGGCAGGCTCTATCGCCCGCATGGCAGGTCATATCGAGGGAGCAGACGACTTCCGGGGCGTGATTACCGCTACCGTAAGAGATTCCAAGGAGACGATTACCTGTCGCCTGAATAATACCGATAAAGATGGTGCCGAGAAGGCTTTCGAATACAAAGACAGAACCAAGACCCTGTATCAGGGCACCGATAGCGTCAGAGGCGGCAAGTTTGCCTTCTCCTTTGCCGTTCCGCTGGATATCAATTATTCCAACCAGAGCGGTCTGGTCAACCTCTATGCGGTGAATACCGCCAAGACCCTCTCCGCCCACGGCTCCAGCGAGCAGTTTACGGTAGGCGAGAGCGAGGAGCAGAAGAACGATTCCATCGGTCCTTCCATCTACTGCTATCTCAATTCGCCTTCCTTCGTAGATGGCGGCAAAGTCAACACCACCCCGTTCTTTGTGGCAAAGATAACCGATAAGGACGGAATCAATGTTGCCGGAAGCGGTATCGGCCACGACCTGCAGCTGGTGATAGATGGCGACATGTCGAAGACCTACGTGCTGAACAGCAATTTCACCTACGATTTCGGCACCTATACCAGCGGTTCTACCTATTACAGCATACCGCAACTGGAACCGGGCAGCCACGAACTCACCTTCCGAGCCTGGGATATCCAGAACAACAGTTCTACGGTGAAGCTCCGTTTCAATGTGGTGAAGGGACTGAGTCCGGCGCTCTTCGATGTGGGCGTAACTGCCAATCCGGCGAAGACCTCCACTACCTTCATCATCAGTCACGACCGCACAGAGAGCGATATGGACGTGGTGGTAGAAGTGTTCGATTCATCGGGCAGACAGCACTGGCGCCATTCCGAAAGCGGTGTACCGGCCTCGGGCAGCTATACCGTCAGCTGGGATCTCACCTCCGATAGCGGCACCCCTCTGGGCACCGGCGTTTATCTCTATCGCGTCAAGGTGGCAAGCGATGGCAGCAGCTACACCTCTAAAGTCAAGAAACTTATCATCATCAAATAAAAAAATATATTTACAATGGCAATGAAAAGAATCTATAAGATATTCATCTTGGGATGTCTCGCTCTGATGGCATCAGAAGTGAAGGCGCAGGATAAGAAAGACCTCTTCAATCCTGTGAACTATGCAGTCATTTCGCAAACCATAGCTCCTGATGCCCGTGGTGGCGGTTTGGGAGATGTCGGTGCGGCTACCGACCCTGATGTCAACTCCCAGTACTGGAACCCGGCAAAATATCCTTTCACCATTTCGCGTGCCGGTGTTTCGCTCAGTTTTACCCCTTGGCTGCGTTCGCTGGTCAATGATATGAATCTTGCCTATCTCTCTGGTTATTACCGCATTGGCGATTATAGTGCCGTATCAGCATCGCTCCGTTATTTCAATATGGGTGAAGTATTTACCAGTCAGGAAGGTGCCGAGAGTGGCACGGGTATGACCATCAATCCTTACGAGATGTCGTTTGATGTGGCTTATTCTCTGATGCTCAGCGAGAAGTTCTCTCTTGCTGCTGCCATCCGCTATATTTATTCCGATTTGCGCTTAGATTATACCGAAGACAATTCGCCTGCCTCCGCTTTCGCAGCCGATATTGCCGCCTATTACCAGAACTATGTGGTTATCGGCCAGCGCGAATGCCAGTTGGGCTTGGGCTTGAATATTTCTAACATCGGTAGCAAGATTACCTTCAGTGGCAAGGAGTATGGCGAGTTCCTGCCAGCCAACATGCGTCTGGGTGCCTCGCTGATGATTCCTATCGACGAATATAACCGCGTTACCCTGGCAGCCGATGCCAGCAAGTATCTGGTGCCTACCGTGCCTAAGCAGGAAGAGGGTGAGGATAATTCAGAATACGAAGACCGTGTGCATCGTGAGTATGATGATATTTCGGGCATCAGCGGTATCTTCAAGAGTTTCGGCGATGCCCCTGGCGGTTTCAAGGAAGAATTGGAGGAAATCAACTACGGTCTGGGTGCCGAGTATGTATATAATGATAAGTTTGCGCTCCGTGCCGGTTATCATCACGAGAGTCAGAGCAAGGGTAACCGCAAGTACTTCACTGTAGGTGCCGGTTTCAAGATGAATGTCTTTTCGCTCGATGCCGCCTATGTGGTGGCTACCGCCAAGAGCAACCCGCTCGACCAGACCCTCCGCTTCACCCTGTCGTTTGATATGGATGGACTGAAGGACCTGTTTAAGAGATAGTTTTTAGTGATTAGTTATTATATATAGATATGAATATACGTGTAGGATTTGGATATGATGTCCACAAGCTGGTGGCTGACCGCGACTTGTGGCTGGGAGGAATCAAGATAGATTATGAACTGGGATTGCTGGGTCACAGCGATGCCGATGTGCTGATACATGCCATTTGCGATGCCCTGCTGGGTGCCGCCAACATGCGTGATATCGGATATCATTTCCCTGATACGGCAGCAGAAACACTGAATGTGGATTCTAAGATTCTGCTCCGCAAAACGATGGAACTGATAGCTACCAAGGGCTATACACTGGGCAATATCGATGCCACAGTCTGTGCCGAACGCCCTAAACTCAATCCGCATGTGCCAGCCATGAAAGCCTGTCTGGCAGAGGTTATGGGGGTAGACGAAGACCAGATATCCATCAAGGCAACAACCACCGAGAAACTCGGATTCACGGGCAGAATGGAGGGCATCTCCGCCTATGCCACCGTTCTTATCCAGAAAGGATAGAACACAAGCAAGGCGCCCTGAAAGGGCAGAAGCTCCTAGCCCAGGGCATCGCCCTGGGTATAATAGCAATCAGCAAGGCGCCCTGTAAGGGCAAAAGCTTTATATTCTGCAAAATGTAGAAAAAGTGTCAGAAAGTTGTTAATTTCCGTTTCTTTTGTTCATTTTTGCTTGATATATATCAAAAAAATGTAAAAACGTCACACTTTCTTGGCGAAATATTTGGTGGATAGCCGAAATAGTAGTAATTTTGCAGCGTCAAAAGGTTAATAGATTGTTTAGGTTAGTAGTAATAGATTTAGGTTTTTAGTTATTAGGTTTTAAGGTAGATTGTTTAACCGATAATTGAGAAAGTCGTGAGACTATTTTGATTAGATTTTTTAAGTTAAACATATTGCATGCCACAGCTCGTTGAGAGTTGTGGTATGTTTTTTTTATGCCCATACCTCCTCTTTTCCGATTTCCCCGAAAAAAACATGCCTTTTTATTTTGTTTTGTCTCCGATTTGTACTATCTTTGCAGTATCAATCAATATACGCAGCTTTTTGCGGTATCAAAAATATACGCAGATGAGAGTACTCATAATAAATACAAGTGAAAAGACAGGCGGAGCGGCAGTAGCAGCCAACCGCCTAATGGATGCCCTTAACAACAATGGCGTTAAGGCAAAGATGTTGGTACGCGATAAGGAAACAGAAGACATCACCGTGGTCAGTCTGCCCCGTTCGCTCAGGTTGCAGTGGAACTTCCTGTGGGAGCGCTGGTGCGTATTCTGGCATCTCCATTTCTCCCGCCAGCGCCTCTGGGAGGTAGACATGGCAACATCGGGCACCGATATCACCAGGCTCCGCGAGTTTCAGGAGGCAGATGTCATCCATCTCTCCTGGATTAACCAGGGCATGCTCTCACTCAAGAACATCCGCAAGATAATCCGTAGCGGCAAACCGGTGGTATGGACCATGCACGATCTCTGGCCAGCTACCGGCATCTGCCATTATGCCCGCGGCTGCAACCGCTATGCCTCCGCCTGCGGCAACTGTCCGCTTCTCCCCAATAAAGGCAGCAAGAACGACCTCTCTGCCAAGATATTCCGCCGCAAGAAGGAACTCTACCATCGCGGCGCCATCTCCTTCGTCACCTGTAGCCGTTGGCTCGAAAGACAGGCAAAGGGCAGTGGTCTCTTCGTAGGTCAGCGCATCACCAACATCCCGAATCCGATAGATACCCACGTGTTCTGTCCGCAGAATCAGGCAGAGGCGCGTCTCCGTGCCGGTCTGCCAGCCGACAAGCATATCATCCTCTTCGTATCCCAGCGCGTAACCGACGAGCGCAAGGGCATGCGTTATTTCGTCGAAGCCATCGACCGGCTGGTAGCGCGCTATCCCGAGATGAAGGAGAATACCGCCATCGCCATCCTGGGCGGCCATTCCGAGGATGTAAACCTCACCCTGCCGTCCTATTCGCTCGGCTATGTCAGCGATGAGAAGCAGATTGTGGCAATCTACAATTCGGCAGATGCCTTCGTGCTGCCATCGCTCGAAGATAACCTCCCTAACACCATCATGGAGTCGATGGCGTGCGGCGTGCCGAGCATCGGTTTCAGGGTAGGAGGAATACCGGAGATGATAGACCATCAGCAGAACGGCTACGTAGCCAACTACCGCGATACCGAAGACCTGGCGAGTGGCATCCACTGGGTGCTCGAAGAGGCTGATAGAGCGGCGCTGAAGCAGGCATGTCTGCAGAAGGTAGCACAGAACTATTCGCAGCATGCCGTAGCATTGAAATATATTGAAGTTTATAACGAGGCGATGGCCTACAAAAACTATAAGTTATGATTAAGTTCACCGTCGTAACCTGTACGTTCAATGCCGAGAAGGAGTTGCAGCGTACCCTCGACAGCGTGCAGCGCCAGACCTACTGCAACATCGAGCACATCATCATGGATGGCGGTTCCCGCGACCGTACCCTCCAGCTGGTGAAGGCATACCAGCATCGCAATGCAGTTGGCGAGAGCTCGCACGAAATCGTGGTGATATCAGAGCCCGACAAGGGACTTTATGATGCCATGAACAAGAGCATCGACCGTGCTACGGGCGATTACCTGGTGTTCATGAACGCCGGCGACACCTTTCCTACAGCCGATACGCTGGAGTACGTAGAAGGCTGCGTAGGCGAGGGAGAAGTACTGCCCGGCGTACTTTACGGCGATACTGATATTGTGAACGAGATGGGCTATTTTCTGCGTCACCGCCGTCTGGCTCCACCCAAGAAGCTCACGTGGCGTTCATTCATCTGGGGCATGCTGGTATGTCACCAGTCATTCTATGCCCGCACAGACATAGCCCGTGAGATTCATTACGATCTGCACTACCGTTATTCGGCAGATGTAGACTGGTGCATCCGCATCATGCGGGAGTCATCTCGCCGCAAGCTCCCGTTGCGCAACGTCCATGCCGTCCTCACCCATTTTCTGGATGGCGGCATGACCACGCAGTACCATCAAGCCTCCCTGAAGGAGCGTTTCCAGGTGATGCGCACCCATTACGGCCTTCTTCCCACCCTTGCAGTTCATGCCTGGTTCGTGATAAGAGGGGCTGTAAAAAGGTAAAAAAGTAAAAAGGTAAAAAGGGGCTTTAAAAGGTAAAAAGGTAAAAAAAGCCTTTCCCCCTTTGCGCCCCCGTTCCCAGCGATTCCATCGCTGGTCCCCTCAAGTCTTGAAAAATAGCCCCTGGTGTTTTTGCATCAGGGGCTTTTAACTTTATGGGGACCAGCGATGGAATCGCTGGGAACGGGGGCGCAAAGGGGGAAAGGCTCTTTTTACCTTTTTACTTTTTTACCTTTAAAAGCCCCTTCAGGTCGGTGATGACGGACTGGGTGTAGGCTCTTATCTGAGATTCTGACAGATCGCTGATATGCTCGGGAGCGAGGGCGGCGATGTACTGGCGGGTCTCCATCTCTATCATCGTGGCGATAGGGAGGAGCTTGTGGGCTGTCTTGCCGATGGCTTCTATTGATAACTCGCCATCTGTTGCCTGCTGGAGGTTCTGGAGATGGGATGACAACTCCTGCTTGACGGTGCTGAGTATCTCGGCTTCTGCCTCCGGATCGCCTTCTGCAAAGGTCAGGAGGGCTGCAAAGCGGGAATTCTTATTGGCTTCCTCTGCAGTATCCTCTGTTTCTGATGCGATATCCTCTGTTTCCTCTGCAATATCCTCTGCTTCTGATGCTGCATCCTCCAACCCGAGGATTTCTTTCAGTTTCTCTGTGCTGAACGGCTTGAAGAGGCAATCGTCGAAACCGGCTTCTTTCAGCTCTCTGATGATGCTGGCATCGTGGGCGGTCATCGCTACTACCTTCATGTGGCTGTGGTTGATGTGCTGAATCATCCTGATGCCGTTCATCTCGGGCATTTCGATATCCATCATCATCAGCGCTGGATGCTCGTTGTGGAGCACGGTGAGGGCCTCGGCTACATGCAGACAGGCGAAGACTTGCCAGCTGTTGCCTACCAGCTTCTTCAGCATCTCCTGGAGCAGACGGAGCTGCAACGGGTCGTCGTCGAGCAGCAGTATCTTGTGGTTTTCGAAATGAGGCTTGGCTGGGGTGAGCGGCTTCTGCTCTTCTGCCTCTTCTGACGCAGGAGCGGTGCCTAAGGCTAGCGGAATGGTGACGGTGAAGGTGCTGCCCTTGCCCTTGACAGATTCCAGACGCAGGGTGCCCTGGAGCAGATTGACCAGTTCCTGCGTGATGTTCAGTCCGAGTCCGGTGCCCTCGATGCCCTGGGCACTCTTCAGACGGGTGAATGCCTGGAATACCTTCTGGCGCTCTTCGGCGGTCATGCCCTTGCCGGTATCACTGACCGAGAAGGTGAGGAGGTGCTGGGGACTGATGGCTGCCTGAATGGTGACGCTGCCCTCATCGGTATACTTGATGGCGTTGCTAACCAGGTTGTTGAGTATCTGACGGATACGGAAGGCATCGGCACGGTAGTAGGTCTGCTGACTGCTGATGCCATCGAGCTCCAGATGCAGTTGCAAGCCCTTCTCACGGCTCAGAATCTGCATCTCCTCGGCACACTGGCGGAACATGTCGGCAGGCGAGAAATCTACAGGGTTCAGCTTCATCAGTCCGTTTTCCAACTGGTGATAATCGAGCAGGGCGGCAACGAGCCGGGAGAGATGGGTGGCAGAACCCTTGATGCTGTTGAGACAGGAGATGCCCTGCGGGTTGTCGACATAATCCTTCATCAGGTCGATGAAGCCCGAGATGCTGGCAGCCGGTGCCTTGATATCGTGGGTGATGGTGAGGAGCAGGCGTTCGCGCTGGTTCATAATGCGCCTGATTTCCTCGTTTGCCTCTTCGAGATTCTCGCGGTAGATGCGTTCCTTTTGGGTATCGCGGTAGATGTAATAGACGAGGATGACGGCGGCTGCGATGGCTACGATGGCAAGCAGACCTATCTGCCAAAGCAGATTCTGGCGTGCCTGCATCGCCTGGTTGATAGCCTGCTGCATCGACTGGCGTTCGCGCTGGTGGATATCGTTGAGCTGCTGGGAGGAGCGCAGGGCGAGGCGGGCATTGGTTATCTGCAGGTCTCTCACCTCGCGGTTGATGGCCTCGTGGTTATCGCGCGTAGACTGCCTCTCCTTGCGGTCAATCTGTTTCAGGATATTGGCTACGTTTTCGGCTACGTTGACCGGGGTAGAGAGGGTATCGGTGATAGCCTGGTTGCTGTCGCGCCTGATGCTGAGCGTTTCGGCATGCTCCTTTCTGAAGGCATCGGCAAGACGGCGGAAGAAGCCCTTGCGGGTTTTCATCACCTCTACGGTGGTGTTCTTTGCCACATGGGTCTTGGGTGTCTTGGAATGCACGACAACGGAATCTTCGCCACTGTTGAGGCTGTTCATCTTCTCGTGCAGAAAGTTGTGGGATGACTTGCCCTGCATGGCGCGGGTAAGCTGCTGCAGATTGGTCTGTTCCTCCTTGAGCAGATGGGACATGGTGCTGTCGGCTGCCTGTCGCTTTTCGATATAGTCGCGGGTAGCCTGGTTGATAGCAAGCACGGCTGTGGTGTTGCGATATACCAACCCTATCGCCATAATCAGTACGATGGCGACGATGATGTAACCCAGGGCTACCTTGAAAGGAACGTTTGTTTTCTGCATCTTCTAATCTTTTAATGTTTTGAGTCTTTTTGCTATTTGCGTGCAAAGTTAATCAAAAATGCGATATAAACCAACGAAAACAGGAGATAAATGCCAAAAGCTGGTCATCTATCTCCTGTTTCATTGAAAGCGACGCGTAATTACTATTTTCTGAAGGTGAATTTACTCTGCTACGGTTGAATTCACTGTTGTTGCTGGTGCCTCTGCTGGTGTTTCAGCTGGTGCATCTGTTGGAGTTACTGTAGTGTCTGTAGGAGCCTCTGCTGGGGTCTCAACAGGTGTTGCTGTTGTGTCGGCTGGAGCTACTGTGTCTACTGGTTCTGAACCTGCAACGTTTACCATTCTGTTACCTGCAAATACATTGCTAACTGATACCATTGCTACTGCTGCGATAACTGCAAATACTAACTTTTTCATAATTCTTTTGTTTTTAAATTGTGAATATTATTTTGTTTATTAATTCTCTTGCTGAAACTCATTTGCGAGTTCGCTAAATAATATCACAATAGGCGTGCCAGAAATTGATAAATCTGGTTAAATATCTGATAATCAGGATGAATGTCGTTTTGTGCCAGAAACAGGATGTGGGGAAAGTGGGGAAAAGGTGTAGAAAAATTCCCCAATATAGTGTGGAATATATTGGGGAATCTTTTACTCCATGCCGTATTTTTTCATTTTGTTGTAGAGAGTCTTGCGGTCGATGGCAAGCAGTTGGGCTGCCTTGCTCTTGTTGCCGTGGGTGGCTCTCAGGGCAGCGGCGATGCTTTCCTGTTCCGACTGTTCGCTGTGCAGCTGCATATTGATTGGTCGGGCGGTGGAGGTCTGTGCCATCGTCTTCTCCAGTTCCTGGGCACCGATATACTTGCCACGGGTGAGCAGGGTGGCGCGCTTCATCACATTGTTCAGTTCGCGCAGGTTGCCCGGCCAGTCGTATGAGGCAATGATTTCGGAGGCTTTGGCATCCAGTCCGAGCACATTCTTGCCCAGTTCCTGGTTGGCATGCTTGATAAAGAGGTTGGCAAAGAGGAAGATGTCGGCACCTCTGTCCTTGAGGGCAGGCATGTAGATGGTAAACTCGTTGATGCGGTGATAGAGGTCCTCTCTGAACTTGCCTTCGGCTACCGCCTGCGCCAGATTCTCGTTGGTGGCACAGATGAGTCGGATATCCACATCAATCTCCTGCGTGCTGCCCAGCGGGCGGATTTTTCTCTCCTGCAAGGCTCTGAGGAGCTGCACCTGTACTTCGTAGTTGAGGTTTCCCATCTCATCGAGGAAAACCGTTCCGCCGTTAGCTATCTCGAAGGCACCCTTCTTATCCTGTTCGGCTCCGGTAAAGGCACCCTTCTTATATCCGAAGAATTCAGATGCCGCCACCTCCTTAGGAATGGCGCCGCAGTCGATGGCATAGAAAGGTTTGTCCTTGCGCAGACTCTGTTCATGGATGCTGCGCGCCACATATTCCTTTCCGGTGCCGCTGGCTCCGAGAATGAGCACTGACATCGGGGTTGGGGCAACGAGCGAAACGAACTCGTAGAGCTGTTTGGAAGCCTCGCTTTCACCTTTTATATATCTAGGCACCTCCGTAGCGCCCTGCTGCTCTTCTTGGGGCGCATCCTGCATGGCGGCAGATTCCGCACGCTGAGGGGCGGAAACCGCAGAAGCAGCCGACTGGATAGCCTCACGGATTTTCTCTAAGAGGATTTCGGGATGGAAGGGTTTAGCCACGTAATCGGTAGCACCCGATTTCATGGCACATACGGCATTCTGTACCTCTGCATAGCTAGTCATTACGATAAAAGGCAGGTGGGCATCCGACTTTCTGATATGCTGGAGCAATACCAGTCCGTCGTGGTCGGGCAGGCGCAGGTCGGAAAGAACCAGATGGAATGCATCGCCGGCTCCCATCGCTTTGATGGCAGCGCCTACGGATGTTACCCTTTCTACATCGAATCCTTTCTTTTTGAGCCAAGTCTGTATCATGGTTCCGAATGCCAAATCGTCTTCTACAATCAATATCCTCTTCATGATGTTCTGTTTTATCCTCTTCTAAAATATCGTTATATATAACTTTGTGCAAAGGTACGGAAAAGTTGTATGGAAAGCTATTTAATTCACATTATTTAGCATTAAAACCGACTAAAATTCTACAAACCCTGTTCTATTATCTTATTTTTAGTGAAAAGAACAATTGTTTTCGGATAAAAGCATGCTAGTTGTTTTATTTTTTGTATCTTTGCATAAGATAAATAAGATTTAAAGTCATGAATCCGATAGTACAAACCATCATATTGTCAGCTTCGGCGGTGCGCATGTTGCCGCATATCGTTCTGTATCTGCTCCATAAGAAGGAGATAGATGCCGACCTGCTGAAGGTGCAGGACAGGAAGCCTACGGTGCTCAACCTGATCAAGGCATGCACCCGCGAAAAGAGTTTCCGCAATCTGTTTTATTACCGTTTGGGCGAATACCGTTCGGTTTTCATCAGCTGGCTGTTGCCTCCCGAGCGCACGATGACCATCTGGTGCCCGCATATCGGGAAGGGTGCGCATCTGGAGCACAGCTATGCCACCTATCTCAATGCAGAAAGCATAGGCGATGACTTCTATTGTCTGCAGATGGTAACGCTGGGCAACGGCAAGGGAGGAAGACCAACCATCGGAAATGACGTGAAGATTTATACCGGAGCAACCGTATTCGGCGGCATCCATATCGGCAACCACGTGACGATAGGCGCCGGCGCCGTGGTATTCCAGGATATTCCCGACGGGGCTACCGTGGTAGGGAATCCGGGGAGAATAGTAAAACAGGAAGATAAAAAAGATTAGAAGATATGGCAGAAACACTGAAGGAGAAAACAGCCAAGGGACTTTTCTGGGGGGCAATGAACAATGGAGCAATGCAGGTTATCGGACTGGTATTCGGCATCATCCTGGGACGATTGCTGTCGAAGGAAGACTACGGAATGATGGCGATGATCAATGTGTTCCCGCTGATAGCGATTGCACTCCAGAACAGCGGATTTGCTTCTGCCATCGGTAACCTGAAGCATCCTACCTCCAATGATTACAACTCTGTGTTCTGGTTTAACATCATCGTGGGCGGTTCTCTTTATGTCATCCTTTTCCTCTGTGCCCCTTTCATTGCAGATTTCTATCATGATGACCGGCTTATCGCGTTGTGCAGGCTGGCTTTCGTCACGATTCTCTTTTCCAGTCTGGGTACGGCTCAGGCTGCATTCCTCTTCAAGAACATGATGGTGAAGCAGCAGGCGAAGGCGAGTATCACGGCGGTGCTGCTGTCGAGTAGCGTGGGTGTGCTGATGGCATGGAATGGCTTTGCCTATTGGTCTTTGGCTGCCCAGGGAGTGGTCTATGTGGGGTTAAATACCCTGCTGGTATGGCATTATTCCACCTGGCGACCTTCGCTGAAGATAGATTTCACGCCCGTGAAGACGATGTTTCCGTTCAGCTTCAAGATAGCTGCCACAACCATCGCCACCAAAATCAACGACAACGTGATGAATATCCTTTTGGGACGTTTCTACAACAATGCCATTACGGGTAGCTACAACCAGGCTTACCAGTGGAACTCGAAGTGTTATCTGCTGTTGCAGGGAATGCTGAATCCGGTCATCCAGCCAACGCTGGTGAATCTCTCTGACGACAAGGAGCGCCAGCTGATGGCTTTCAGGAAGATGGTGCGGTTTATCTGCTTCCTTTCCTTCCCCCTGCTGTTCGGACTGGGACTCGTTTCCAATGAGTTTATCATCATCACGCTGACCGAGAAATGGCAGTCGAGCGCAGAACTGCTGCGCATGCTGTGCGTGGGCGGTTCGGTGATGCCGCTATATACGCTGTTTTCCAACGTGGTGATCAGCAAGGGTAAATCTGGCGCCTATTTCTGGTGTACGGTATCGCTGAGCGTTACCCAGATTGTGCTGATGCTGTTTCTCTGGCCTTACGGCATCCGTCTGATGGTATCGGTCTACGTGGCATTGACCATCATCTGGATGTTTGTATGGTATGCGCTGGCTTACCGCTATATCAGCTACCGTCCGCTCGACTTTCTGAAAGATACCTGTCCGTTCCTGCTGGCGGCTCTGGGCGTGATGAGCCTCACCTATCTGGCAACGGCGGGCATTACCAATCTGGCATGTCTGCTCCTGGCAAGGGTTGTGATGGCTGCCGTATTATATTTCGTGGTCATGAAGATAGCCCGGGTTGCCATTTTGGACGAGTGTATCCGTTTTGTATTAAAGAAAAAATAGAAGAATATGATGGAAAATCAGACAAGACAATATAGTAATGAGGAGCTGAGAGCCCGGTTCAATCCCGAAGGTTCCCAGCTGTGGAAGCATCAGCAAAGGATGGTGGAGCTGCTGCTGGCTTTTGATGCCATCTGCAAGCGCCATCACATCCGTTACTGGTTGATAGGCGGTACGCTGATCGGTGCAGCCCGTCATCAGGGTTTCATTCCCTGGGATGATGATATGGATGTGCAGATGCTTCGGGAGGATTATCTGAAGATGATAGAGATTCTGCCCCGTGAGCTGGACGAGACGATGGCGCTGCAATGCAGACAGACGGATGAAAACTATTTCTTCCAGTATGCCAAGCTGAGAGACCGCCGTTCGGTACTGGATGAGAACAACGGCTATGACCGGATTTTCAAGGAGCGGGGCATCTACATAGACATCTTTCCTATCGACAAGCATCCCAAATGGCTGCAGCGGTTGTCGATGCAGACCATCGGACACACCTATAAGATATTGAAGCGGAAGGACCTGAAGGATGAGGTGATTATCGGCAAGGTGATGCGCTGGGTGCATCTGAATGAACGGCTGATCTATCCGGTGATGAGGGGTATCGCCCAACTGACCGGTGGTGCCTATCTGGATGCTTTCGGCGTGCCTTTTGTCGTAGAGCGCCATCTGGAAGACATCTTCCCGCTGACCACCCTGGAGTTTGAGGGGCATCAGATGCCTGTGCCGGGCAACTACGACAAGGTGCTGACCGACCAGTATGGCAACTATATGCAGTTGCCGGATCTGGACAAGGTGAATCTGCACGTCGGCAAGTTGGAGTTCAAATCATGAACCAGTTATAAATGGAAAATTCCAGCAACTAAAGCGATTGCTTGAGTTGCTGGAATTTTTGTTGGCAGTGCTGCTTATAGCTGTAACCGAACCATTTGCGCTGATATTTTCTATAGGTATAGATGGTGCAGTATTTGAGGGAATCCCAAAGGGAATGTCTGCCGACCTCATAAATGGTTGGCGGAATCCTGACAAAATACAGGTCTGCCACCGTATCGAAAGCCGAGAAAGCCTTTACCCCCGGCAGACTCAGCAGCCATTCCTCAGCCATGAACCGGTTGTGCAGCTTGGTATCTTCGTCTAGGGCAGGGAGCGTTCTGAAATAAGACGCCTTCGCCCACCAGAAGTTGCCGGCATACATCTTGTTCTTGAAAGGCGGGAAGAGATAGCTTCCGTAGGTATCATATCCCGCTTCCAGGGTGTTGACAGCCACTTTCCACTGGTTCATCAGGAAATATTCCATCATTCTTCTCCATGCCACAATCTTATCCACGAACCCCCTGAATTCCCTGTCTTTCTGATGCAGGGGAGTCTGATAGGTGATTCCCTTGGTATGGAAATAATAGAAGAGGAAGTCTTCGTGCTGCGATTTCTCATACATATAGTCGAGTGCCGGAAATTCGAATCGCTGGGGATTGGTGGTCTTGGAAACAAATTCTATCTTATCTGCCGAGTATTGTCGCAGGATATCTTCCAATTCCATGATATCTTCGTTGTTTCTGGCGATGCAGCTGATATAGAGTCGGTTGCTAGCCCCGAGCAGTCCGCTGTCGGCGAGATGCTGCATCTGTTCCCTTACCATCTCTTTCCAGTTGGCGTCGCAGAAGATATGGTAGATGCCGTAGATGGGAGTAGAACAGGCTGGAGTATGGTTCCAGGACGACAGGTCCTTGCGTTCGTATATTCCCAATGTACTCTTGTATATTCTCTTTAGAATGGATGTCATGATGCTGATGGATGCTTTAATGAGATGCTGATGATGCTTTCAAGGAATTGATGAGACGCTGGAACATGGTTTTCATGTCGTATCTTGGCGTCCAGCCGAGCTGATGCACCTTGCTGCAGGACAGGCGGAGCCGGGTCATCGGAGAATAGCCCATGCCATCCTTCAGTTGGATAACTGGCTGGATATACGGATTGAAAGTGTTGCAGAGGAACTTCGCCATATCGATGATGGAAATGTAGGTTGACTCGTTGGCAACATTGTATGCCTCGCCGTCTTCACCCTTCAGCAGGATGAAAAGGATCGCCTCGATGGCATCAATCGTATAGCAATAGCAGCGGCTCAGTTCACCGGTGGTATGGAGAACGATGTTTTCTCCGGCAATGATGTTGCGGGCAAACTGTGCGAAAACGCGGTTGTCATCTGCTGTAACTCCTGCTCCGAAGGTCTGGGCGAGGCGGGCAGTCTTGACATGTACCCCATATTCCTTGGCATAGGCATGGCAGAGACATTCGGCTGCTCTCTTGGCTACTGGATAGCTGCTGCGGGTATCTGAAAGATGGATGTAGCCCTGCTCTTCCTCGCTGAGCGGATGGGAATCATCATAGATGCTTCCATATACCTCCAGGGATGAAACATTGACGATGGAGGCGGTGTTCTGGCGGAGGGCGAAACGCAGGAGCTGGGCCGTGCCGTCGAAATCGGTCATCATGGTTTCTACCGGCTTGCTGACAAAGTATTGGGATGCGGTAGGACTGGCAAAATGCACCAGATAATCGATATGAACCTCCTGTGGCATCTCCTCTGTCTTGCTGAAATCATGCTTCAGAATCACGATGTTCTTGCCCAGACCTTCTTCGGAACGGGCATCTTCCTGAGGATGACCCAGTACCTGCTGCGCTTTTTCTTCGTTTCTTACGAAGCAGACGATGGTCAGGTTCAGACCATGCAGTCTGTCGAGTTCTTCCAGGCAATGAACCATGCAGGAACCCAGCAAGCCCGTAGCTCCCGTAATGCCGATGGTCTTGTTTCTCAGTTCTTCGTACAGCGGAAAGTTTTTGGCAAAGTCTTTCCAGTCTTCCTGTTCTATTTCGTTATGTTTCATTTTTCTTCTATCTTTATCAGAAACCGAAAATCTGTTGGTTCTCATGTACCGTTACCATGGCACGGAACACAAAGAAATCGGTTGGTGTTGTAATCTTAATGTTCTCCATCGGCCCGATGATGGTACCGAGTTTATAGCCGTAGTGGCTCATCATCGTACAGGAATCGATGAAGTTGTGTCTGCCTTCTTCTATCGCCTTGCGGTGTGAAGAGAGGATATCTTTTAGTCGGAAACTCTGTGGCGCTCTGGCTATCAGCGAATTGTCTCGTTCCGGAATTTCCAGCGAGTTGTCTTCCAGCTTTACGATGAAAGTCTCTGTGGCTGGTATGCAGGTGATGCAGGAGCCGCATTCTTCCACCTTCCGGATATTGTCGGTGATGGTTTCCTCGGTGATGAGTGGGCGTACACCGTCATGAATCAGTACGTTGGCTTCCTTGCCGTCGGCAAACTCCTCGGCAGCACAGAGTCCGTGATAGATGGAATCCTGTCCGCTGTTGCCACCCGGTACAATCTTCACCACCTTGCTGATTTCGAACTTGCGTATCATCTTCTCCAGGAAAGGAATCCATGATTCGATGCAGGCTACGACGATGCCATCTATCTCCGGATGATTGTCGAACAATTCCAAAGTATAGATGATGATAGGTTTGCCGTTCAGTTCCAGGAACTGCTTAGGTCTTGACTTGGTGTGCATTCTGAGGCCGGAGCCTCCTGCAAAGATGACTGCTATGTTCATAAGATTCCTTTTTTAGAGAGTTATTATAAAGAATGGGGCTTTTGGGGCCGCTTATTTCATGATCTGGGTTGCCTGGTCTGACATGTAGGTGAACAGCCAGTAGCCATTCCATGCCCAGAGATACAGGGTGAGTAACCAGCAGAAATATCTCAGGATAACCTGTTTGCCCGGTGTGAGCGTCTTCATCAGATAGGCGATGGCAATAGGAATGATGAATATCCAGTGGCAAGCCATGATATACATCTCGTTCAGACCGAATCCCATCACAAAATGGATGACGATGTCTAATCCTAGCCAACTCAGTACCAGAAGGAAGAATTTGTGCCGGATGCCAACCACGATGCCGATGATGAACAGCAGCGAGATGATGGCTTCGATGACATAATTGAATGCATAGTTATACTTCACGATGGTAGGGCGGTTTACGCACATATCGTCGAGGAGATAAGAGTCGTGGAGCTGGATGGATTCTCCCATCATGTTGTGAATCAGGGCATCCGTCCTGGAAGTTGACGTATCGGTCCATTTCCAGAACCCTTCCTTCTTCATAGGTTCTCCGGTATGTGCCATAACCCATGCATGATGGATGGAATCCTTCCGCTGCTGTTCCGGATCCTTGGCATGCGTCTTTACCTCAATCTGTTTATCTACATGAAACTGGGGTTCTCTTACTTCTGTATAGATAAGATAGGCAGTAGTTACCAGCAGGATGGCTGGCAGAATCATAGCCACGAGATTCTTAGGGGCAAAGACTTTCCTGCCGTTGACAAACCAGGCTGCCAGATAGGTCTTGGCAATGTTGCTGAGGGTGACTCCTCCGGTCAGGAAACTGAGGATGCCGATGGTCCAGGCAGACAGCCTGCGTCTCTCCTTCATCGCCATGCCTGCCAGATACAGCGTCATGGTCAGCATGAGGAGCGACCAGCAGAAGTGGTCGGGTACCAGCATGGAAACCATCACCATACCGAAGGAATAGAGCATGGTGGAGAAAAGAATGCAGTCTTTCTTCTTCAGTTCTATGATTTCCCGGAAGATGCGGTATACGAAGATAAAGGAATAGAAGGCGCTTGCAATGAGCAGGATAGCCATGAATATCATCGCATAGTTGGTATCGCCCGAAGATATCAGTTCCTTGTTGATGAGATAGAAGGGATAAAGGATGACAGCAAAAAGCGGATGGCGCGGAATCTCGAAATAGAGTTTGCCATTCGACATAAAGATATACGACCATGCATCAAATCCGGATACATGGAAGGTCTTGGCGAACAGCTGCCAGAAGCTGACGTGGTGCGCTCTGAGGAAAAGGTTGCCGTATTTGTAGAAGAACAACCCGTTGAGCAGCACGAATACCAATAGAGCCACGAGGCCCGGTATCCTTTCTTCTTTCTTGATTTTAAAAATATTCTTCATTCTTCTTTTCTTATTTGCCTGCAAAGTTAGTGTAAAAAATTGATTGTAGGAAGAAAAAATGGGAAAAAATTCACTTAGTTCTGTTTTTTGTGGCGGTTTTATTTGGCATTGTCTTCTTTTTGAGTTATCTTTGTGCCAAAAAAGGAAATGATGGTTTCCGATTATTGTATATAGTTAAGTATAATATCATGTATATATGAAACAGCCAGCTAAGATTGATGTCGCCGTATTGATGCTTTTTTTCAATCGTCCCGACAATTTTCAGAAAGTGTTTGACGAGGTGAAGAAGGCTCGTCCTGCCAAGTTGTTCCTTTATCAGGATGGAGCAAGGGGCGAACGTGATGTGCCGGGTATCGAGGCTTGCCGACAGATTGTTTCAGATGAGAATATTGATTGGGAGTGCGAGGTTTACCGTTCTTATCAGACGAAAAATCAAGGATGTGATCCTTCTGAGTATCTTTCCCAAAAATGGGCATTCTCGATAGTGGACAAATGTATCGTACTAGAAGATGACGATGTTCCTTCTCAGTCGTTTTTTCTTTTTTGTAAGGAGATGCTCGACCGTTATGAACATGACGAACGTATTGCAATGATAGCCGGTTTTAATGAGGATGAAGTGACGCCAGATTGTGAGGATAGTTATTTCTTTACATCTGTCTTCGCTATTTGGGGATGGGCTTCATGGCGTCGTGTTGTGGATAAATGGGAGGGAGACTATGCTTTCTTGCGTAATAGGCAGGCTATGCAGCGTCTTCAGTCTTTGGTAAATCAGCGTGGATACCGCAAGGATTTCATTCCGATGTGCTGGGATCATGCCCATAGTGGCAAGGAGTTTTATGAGAGTATCTTCTGGGCTTCGATGCTGCTGAATTCCAGTCTGGCTATTATGCCATCCAAGAATCTCATTAATAATCTGGGGCTCTCTGAAGATTCCACTCATTTTGCGGGTAGTATGAAGACCACTCCGAAGGCTTACCGCCGTATCTTCACGATGAAGCGCCATGAGCTGGAGTTTCCGCTGAAACATCCTAAATATGTGGTGGAAAACGTAGATTTCAAGGAGCGGGTGTACAAGATCAATGCCTGGGGCCACCCGTTCATCAAGATGTCACGCTCTCTGGAAGAACTCTTTCTGAATCTGAGATATGGTAATTTCTCCAGCATCTTCAAGGCGATGGCTCGCAGATGTCGCAAAATGATTGGAAGAGATAAACACGCCTAATCTCTGTCTTAAAATAAAAAGCACGCTTACTCTCAGACTTAGATGAGAATAAGCGTGCTTGATTTTTTGACTTAGTTTGCCTAGCAGAAATATCCGATAATCAGAATACCATTGTATATCAGCAGTGCCAGACCCAGGACAAGCAATACGCCCTTTAGGCAGCGGCTGTAGAGCAGCTGTCGGGGTTGCAGCTCTTGGTTTTGCTGCTGTCGTTTTGGCTTCAGCAGGAAACCGATGGCAATTGGAATGGCGTATATCCAGTGCCCCGCCATGATATATACCTCGTTGAGACCGAAGCCGAGTCCGATATGCAGCATCATGTCAAGACCGAAATACGACATCACCAGCCAGAGATACTTGCTCTTTCTGCCCGCCCAGATGCCGGCTACAAATAGCAGCATGATGACCGCCTCTACAATATAATTGATGGCGTATCGGTATTTCACGAACATCGGGCGATGGCGCAATTCATCCTCCAGCACATAATCCTGATGCAACTGGATGGATTCGCCCATCAGATTTTCTATGACAGACTGTGTACGGGAGCTTGTGGCATCCGTCCAGTTCATGAATTCACCTTTCATAATAGGGGCACCTTGCTTAGGACCCCTTTTCTTTTTGGCTTCTTGCTTAGCCAGTTGCTTTGCCTTCTGGATGCTGTCGTTCTTGGCTTTTTGGGCTATCTCCTGAGCAGTGATGATCTTCAAGCCTCTCTTGATAGAGTCGTTTGTCAGCGAATCACGGGTATGCTTGATCTGCGCCATACGCTCCTGTCTGGCTTTCTTTTCTGCCGCTTTCTTGGCTTTCAGTTCCTTACGTGCCATCTCGTTAGGCCATACGAAGATGCGGTATTCCCATCTGCAGAAACCCCACAGTAGGGCGGCTGGCAGGATGACTGCCAGGAGAAGATATTTCGGGCGGAAGAAACCCTTTCCGTTTACGAAGAATGCAGAGAAGAAGATCTTTAATCCATTGTTGAGCGATGTACCGGCAGTAAGAAGGAAATAAACCACGCTCTGCCATATCTTGAGCGGATGGTGATGTTTCATTCTCAGACCGGATACGTAGAGTGCCAGGATGAGCAGCATCATGGAGATGACGAAATGGTCGGGCACGATGCAGGTGACCATCACATATCCGAAGGAGAAGAACAGCAGGGTGAGAATATGCGATGCCGTCTTGTCGAGATCCATTACCTCCCGGAAGATTCTCTTCAGGAAGAGGGTGGCATAGAATCCGCAGAATACCTGGATGATTACTGCGATGAAAAGGGCACAGTTGTAGCCTGTGAGTTTCATCAGTCCCATATTGATGAGGTAAGGGATATACATGTAAAAGGCGAGCAGCGGGTGGCGGTATACATTATATGCCGCATTCCAATCGCTTAAAACCCAATAGGTTAAAGGGTCAAAACCGGATACGCAGAAGTGGCGGATGAAGTTCTTGTAATAGTCATCCGTAACGAGGGTAAAGGTACCGGCATAGCGGGCTATCACCACACCGTTCAGTATGGCTAGTGCCAGGAAGATGCCCAGTGCGAGCCATCTTTCCTCTTTCTTGATTTTAAAAATATCGAATATCTTTTTCATATCTTTCTTTTATCGTGTTTTGGGAATCCCCTTATTTCTTCAGGAAGAACCTTACCAGGAGAAAGTTTATTGGGATGCAGATGCAGAGGGTGGGTATCATAGCCAGCTGTTTGGCTAGACCCAAGCCTACGAAGAGGTTGAGGCAGAGGGTCTGCATCGTGTAGTTGACGATGTGGGAGAGGGTGAATCCTGCTCCGCGCTTGGCATTCGCCTTTACCTTAAATGTATAGCGGGTACTGGCGATGAAATTGAAAATGAAACTCACGATATAGGCGATGGTGTTGGCTGTGGTAGCCAGGCTGTGGTCGCCCATGTTGGGGATGAAATGGGTCAGTGCCGGCATCATAGCCAGGTAGATGACATATTGCAGTACCGTAGCCAGTCCGCCTACGATTCCGAATCTGATGACTTCGCCCAGCTTCTCTCGCTTGGCATCATCCATATTATTTATCTTGTTCTTGATATTCATGTTGCAAAAGTACTTCAAAATCTCCAAATTACCAAATATATCCTGGTATTATTTATCTCAGCATCTTTCCTTTTCCGAAGAGATAAGCCAGATGGGTCTTCTCCATCATCTTGGCGATGCCGATGCTTCCAGCAATGGCGATGAAGATGGTAACGAGGGCAAAACAGATTTCGCTCCTGTCCCAGCTAAAGAGGGGATGATAGAACTTGGCTGCCATCGTAAAGATAGGGTGGAAGAGGTAGATGGGCAGCGTGTTGCGGCCTATATATAATAAGGTGTCCTTGATTCTGTTGGTTACTCTTGCCACTTTTTCTATTTTCGGACTGAAATCCTTGAAGCGTTTGGGAGTATCGAACAGGTGTTGCAGGAACAGTAGGGTGCTGATGCAGCACCAGCAGGAGAAGACGACAGCCAGACTTCCCCAGTCGTACCAGTCGTTGCGGTAGAGCAGATAAATCCATAGGAAGATGGCAAAGAACTCGTGGCGGAACAGCTTGCTCAACTCCATTTTGCTCTGTCGGATGACCACGCCGATGAAGTAATAGGCAGCTGCGCTTGCCGACAGGGCTGGCGTTTCTGATATCAGAAGCAACGTAACAGCGAAGACGAAAAGACTGGCATAGGTATCTCTTTTCGTGTAATTCTTGCGTAAATCATTCCAATTCCTTCCATGGAAGCAGAAGTAGTAGAGTGCTCCGCAGATAATCATGGTCTGGATGAACCAATATGGACCGATGGAAGTAACGAATATCTTCTCACAAATCTGAGAGAGGGAGAGTTCCGTGATGCCATCTCTCACCGGCATGAAATAGGAGAGGACCGAGAATCCTGTCACCATGATGACGTAAGGCAAGGCGAGACATTTCAGATAGTTTCTCATCTGTTTTCCTGTCTTCTCGATATTCACGAGATAGCCCGTGATGATGAGGAAGGTAGGCATCATGAACGAGAGGATGCCTGCCTTGAGCTGGGGGTATGCGTTGCCGAAGCTCACGATATGAATCAATATCATGAGAATAATGAGGATGGCTCTTATCCAGTCGATGTCTGTATTCCTTTGTTTCATAATGAATATATTCAAAATCTTTACTTGTTGATGTTACAATTGGGGGCAAATATACATAAAATATTCTTTTCCTCAAAATCTTTTTGCCTAAAATTCCCCCAGATTCTCAAAATCTTGCCTGTGCAAGTCTTAAAGAACTGTACGGTTGGCACGGACTGAAAGCCCAAAAGTTCCTGGCCCAGGGGGATAATAGCAATCTACAAGGCATTCTATAGCCAAATCGAAGGAAAATTGCTCGATTTGGCTAAAGAATCCTTGTTTTTCTCGGATATGCGCATTCGTAATCGTATGGCTGATTTCGTGGCAGAAACAGGGATTAAAAGTGGCATTATCCCAACGATGATTACTACTTTTGGCGTGCGCCTTACGCAGTATGCAGCCTTGGCTCAAGTACAAATTACAATGGATGATCTGTTCGTATAAATTCGTATAAACAAATACGAGGACTACCTCCACTTTGGGGAACTGCTACAGGTAGTCCTCGTTCGCCTTGACTTTTGGATAAAACCAACCACTGTTAGCCCCGACTTTTGGATAGAATTAGCCATTGTTTGCCCCGACTTTTGGATAAAATTAACTATTGTTTGCCTTGACTTTTGGATAAAAGTTGTATCTTTGCACTGAAAATCAATAAATTACGCAAAATGGCATATTACAAACGAAACATAGATAAAAAACTCCTGGAATGCCTGTCGCCACGTAGATGTAATCCCCCTTTATGCAATGAGTAATTTATGCAAACTAAGCGTTGCTCCGAAAGGGGATTAATGGCTGGTATTATGGTGATATAATTAAGGGCTGCAGATGGTATTATGCCGTTTGCAGCCCTTTTGGGATATGATACGGATGCAGACTGAGACGGAAATTATATGTTTTATGTTGTTTTCTTCACGAATAATTTGGTAGTTACAAAAAAGCAGCGTATTTTTGCAGCACATGTTTAGTAAAAAGAAAAAGTATGAGTGAAGTAAAGCCATATAAGTTACCGGAAGAAAAAACTAGTATAGTTTCTGATTTCATGGCAGTCCGTATTACTCCTGATACGGATATTGCCACTTTGCGCCATAATGTGATGGATGCGGTATATGCTACATCAGATCAGAATGCTTTGTATAGTTGTTTGGTTTTCTTGTCAAACCAAAAGCAAACTTTACAATCTTCAGTAAAGGAAGAACTTTTGAATCGTCTGGATGAATTGTCAAAGCTTCCAGATGGTTGGGATGGTGAAGGTAGTCTTGCTCTCTCAAGAAATATCGTGGACTTTGTGAAGCGAATTATTCTGCTAGCTGCTGATAGTAGTCTGCAAGATTGGGTAGCTTTTCCTGATGCACGGGGTTATATATATTTAGATTACACGGAAGACAATAATATAGCAGGTGTTACTGTAACCGATCATCAAGTAGTAGCATTTATCAAACGGGATGGTCATTTGTCTAAATTCAGTTTTGATAAGTTGGATGAAAAAGAAGTATTGTCATTATTAGAAAAAGCTCATGGATAAAATGATTTCTGAAATAGCAGATGATGAAAAGGTTGCAAGAATCGATGATGTTTCTCCTGATATAGATTTTTTCCAAAAAGAACTTGCCATGCTGTGTGATGGGTGCATAAGTTCTAATCCACCACTAGTAATAATCTTTACAATTTTATCTTTCGAAAGAGTGCGGAAGATTGAATCAAAACAGGCTAACAAAGGTTACATGTAGGGACAGCATAACGAACATGCTGCCCCTTTTTTCGGTATGCTCGGCATGAGCTTATTCTTTTACCTTTGCACCCGGAAACAAGTTCAAA
>ERZ1026890.432-NODE-432-length-26874-cov-87.346172_pt1 | contig 26874 bp, 15 predicted proteins | sample MGYA00380175_ERZ1026890 | MGnify/ENA primary metagenome ERZ1026890 (study PRJEB33269, sample SAMEA4719811) | human gut metagenome | biome: human-associated habitat; feature: organic feature; material: feces | place: Cameroon | collected 2013-10 ...
AAAGATATATCTGAATATAATATGAACATTTTAGAGTTAAGCGAACAGGAAATCGTTCGCAGACAGAGTCTTCAGACATTGCGCGAGATGGGCATCGATCCATATCCAGCAGCAGAGTTTCCAACCAATGCATTCAGCACTGATATCAAGGCTGAGTTCAAGGACGAGGACGAGCCACGCCAGGTAGTTATCGCTGGCCGTATGATGGGTCGCCGCGTGATGGGTAAAGCAAGCTTCGCTGAGTTGCAGGACTCAAAGGGAAGAATCCAGGTCTATATCGCCCGCGACGAGATTTGTCCAGACGAGAACAAGGACCTTTATAATACTGTATTCAAGAAGCTCCTCGACATCGGTGACTTCATCGGCGTAAAGGGTTTCGTTTTCCGTACACAGACTGGCGAGATTTCTGTTCACGCCAAGGAGTTGTGCCTGCTCTCCAAGAGCTTGAAGCCACTCCCAATCGTGAAGTACAAGGATGGTGTAGCTTACGACAAGTTCGACGATCCTGAGTTGCGTTACCGTCAGCGCTATGTTGACCTCATCGTAAACGATGGCGTGAAGGATACCTTCCTGCAGCGTGCTACCGTACTCCGCACCCTGCGCAACGTACTCGACAACGCTGGCTATACAGAGGTAGAGACTCCAACCCTCCAGAGCATTGCCGGTGGTGCTTCTGCCCGCCCATTCATCACCCACTTCAATGCACTCGATCAGGATATGTATATGCGTATCGCTACCGAGCTGTACCTGAAGCGCCTCATCGTAGGTGGTTTCGAGGGTGTCTATGAGATTGGCAAGAACTTCCGCAATGAGGGTATGGACCGTAACCACAACCCAGAGTTCACCTGTATGGAGCTTTATGTTCAGTACAAGGACTACAACTGGATGATGTCATTCACAGAAAAATTGCTCGAAACCATCTGTATCGCCGTTAACGGCAAGCCAGAGCGCGAGATTGATGGCAACATCATCAGCTTCAAGGCTCCATATCGCCGTCTGCCTATCCTCGATGCCATCAAGGAGAAGACCGGTTTCGACTGCAACGGCAAGACCGAGGAAGAAATCCGCGCATTCTGCAAGGAAAAGGGCATGGATGTAGATGAGACCATGGGTAAGGGTAAGTTGATTGACGAGCTCTTCGGCGAGTTCTGCGAGGGCACCTTCCTCCAGCCAACCTTCATCACCGACTATCCTGTAGAGATGTCTCCATTGACCAAGATGCACCGTTCTAAGCCAGGCTTGACCGAGCGTTTCGAGTTGATGGTAAACGGTAAGGAGCTTGCCAATGCATACTCTGAGCTCAACGACCCAATCGACCAGGAAGAGCGTTTCATCGACCAGATGAAGCTTGCCGACAAGGGTGATGACGAGGCGATGATCATCGATCAGGACTTCCTCCGTGCCCTCCAGTACGGTATGCCTCCAACATCAGGTATCGGTATCGGTATCGACCGTCTCGTTATGTTGATGACCGGCAAGACCTTTATCCAGGAGGTATTGTTCTTCCCACAGATGAAGCCAGAGAAGAAGATGCCACAGAGCACCATCAAGGAATGGGCAGAAATTGGCGTACCAGAGGATTGGGCATACGTACTCCGCAAGGCAGGTTTCAACCTCATCTCTGATATCCGTGAAGAGAAGGCTCAGGGACTCCAGCAGAAAATCGGCGAAATCAACAAGAAGTACAAGCTCGGCTACGAGAAGCCTTCTGTTGACGACATCCAGGGCTGGATTGACGCAGCAAACAAATAAAATCAAGTTTATTCCGTTTCAAGAATTAGAGAATTTCAGATCTTTTCTCCAATTCTCTAATTCTTGAAAAAACTTGAGAACATTTAACACTTAACATTATATAAAAGGTGTATAATTGCGGTAAAATAGCGATAATTGGCGGCGGTAGCTGGGCTACAGCAATAGCCAAGATTGTGGTGGGACATACTCATCACATAGGTTGGTATATGCGTCGCGATGATCGCATCGAGGACTTCAAGCGTATGGGTCACAACCCTGCCTATCTGATGTCAGCACGATTCAATGTGGATGAGATATTCTTCTCTTCTGACATCAACAAGATAGTGCAGAACTACGATACACTCGTATTCGTTACCCCATCGCCTTACCTGAAGAACCATCTCAAGAAACTCAAGACACGGATCAGCGACAAGTTCATCATCACAGCCATCAAGGGTATCGTGCCTGATGAAAACCTCGTCTGCTCGGAATATTTCCATCAGGTTTATGACGTGCCATACGAGAACCTGGCATGTATCGGCGGTCCTTCTCATGCCGAGGAGGTAGCCTTGGAGCGATTGAGTTACCTCACCGTGGGTTGCAGCGACACAGACAAAGCGCGTGCCTTCGCCAACGACTGTTTGGCGAGTGAGTATATCAAGACCAAAACTTCCAGCGACGTCATCGGTATCGAATACTCATCGGTACTGAAGAACGTGTATGCCATTGCAGCAGGTATCTGTGGCGGTTTGAAGTATGGTGACAACTTCCAGGCGGTACTCATGTCGAACGCCGTACAGGAGATGCATCGCTTCCTCACTGCCGTCCACCCTATCGACCGTTGTATGTACGATTCGGTATATCTGGGCGACCTGCTCGTAACGGGTTACAGCAACTTCTCCCGCAACCGCACCTTCGGAACTATGATAGGCAAGGGCTATAGCGTGAAAAGTGCGCAGATAGAGATGGAGATGATTGCCGAAGGATATTTCGGCACGAAGTGCATGAAGGAAATCAACCGCCACATGCACGTCAACATGCCGATTCTCGATGCCGTATATAATATATTGTACGAGCGTATCAGTCCGCAAATCGAAATAAAGCTCTTGACCGACTCGTTCAGATAAAGGAGAAACATTAACACATTCATTTAGATATTAAAAAGGAAAAATGAAAAGTATCAGCTTAAACATTACAAAGGCTGCATCATTCCTCGCAGAGGGTGCAGTAAAGGCTTACGAGCCTAAGGTAAAGGCCGCTCAGGAAGCTCTTGAGAACGGCACATGTGAAGGTAACGATTTCTTGGGATGGTTGCATTTGCCATCTTCTATCACTCCTGAGTTCCTCGATGAGATTCAGGCTGTTGCCAACACATTGCGCGAAAAGTGTGAGGTCGTTGTTGTGGCAGGTATCGGTGGTAGCTACCTCGGTGCACGCGCCGTTATCGAAGGTCTCGGCAACTCTTTCGCATGGCTCGTCAACGATAAGAAGAACCCAACTATCCTCTTCGCAGGTAACAACATCGGTGAGGATTACCTCTTCGAGTTGACTTCTTTCCTGAAGGACAAGAAGTTTGGTGTCATCAATATCTCTAAGTCTGGTACCACAACTGAGACAGCTCTCGCTTTCCGTCTTCTGAAGAAGCAGTGCGAGGATCAGCGCGGCAAGGAAGAGGCTAAGGATGTTATCGTTGCTGTAACCGACGCTAAGAAGGGTGCTGCACGTACTTGCGCTGACAAGGAGGGTTACAAGAGCTTCATCATCCCTGACAATGTAGGTGGCCGTTTCTCTGTTCTTACTCCAGTAGGTCTGCTGCCTATCGCAGTAGCTGGTTTCGATGTTAAGCAGCTCGTTGCTGGTGCTGCTGAGATGGAGAAGGCTTGCGGCAAGGACGTTGCTTTCGAAGAGAACCCTGCTGCTATCTATGCAGCTACACGTCAGGCTCTCTATACTCAGGCTGGCAAGAAGATTGAGATCGTCTGCAACTTCCAGCCTAAGCTTCACTACTTCGCTGAGTGGTGGAAGCAGCTCTATGGTGAGAGCGAGGGTAAGGACCAGAAGGGTATCTTCCCTGCAGCTTGCGACTTCACTACCGACCTTCACTCTATGGGTCAGTGGATTCAGGAGGGCGAGCGCTCTATCTTCGAGACTGTTATCAGCGTAGAGACTCCTAACGAGAAGTTGCTCTTCCCTCACGACGATGAGAACCTCGACGGTTTGAACTTCCTTGAGGGCAAGCGTGTTGACGAGGTGAACAAGATGGCTGAGCTCGGTACACGTCTGGCTCACGTTGACGGTGGTGTTCCTAACATCCTGGTTAACGTACCTGAGTTGAACGCTTACTACCTCGGTCAGCTGATTTATTTCTTCGAGAAGGCTTGCGGTATCAGCGGTCTCTTGGAAGAGGTAAACCCATTCAACCAGCCTGGTGTTGAGGCATACAAGAAGAATATGTTCGCATTGCTCAACAAGCCAGGTTATGAGGCAGAGAGCAAGGCTATCCAGGAGCGTCTGGCTAACGAGAAGTAATTGATGAAGGAAATTATTTCAAAATACTTAAAAGACCACGGCTTTGGGGAATTCAACCCTAAAGCCGTTCTTTTTGATATGGATGGTGTATTGTATAACAGTATGCCCAACCATGCCGTGGCTTGGCAGGAGTCAATGAAGCAGTTTGACATCCACATGACTGCCGCAGATGCCTATGCCACCGAGGGAGCCCGAGGCATCGACACCATCCAGATGATGGTAAAGAAACAGAAGGGTATCGACATCACACTGGATGAAGCACAGAAGATGTATGATGTGAAGACAGACATCTTCCACTCCATGCCTACCGCCGAGATTTTCCCTGGTGTGAAGGAAATCATGCAGAAGATCAAGGAAGCCGGTATGCAGGTAGGAGTCGTAACGGGCAGCGGTCAGCGCCCACTCATCCAGAGACTTCTCAATGACTTCGGCAAATATCTCGATGAAGAGCATATCGTAACTGCTTATGATGTGAAGCGAGGCAAGCCAAATCCAGATCCTTATCTGATGGGATTGCAGAAAGCTGGCAACCTGCAGCCTTGGGAAGGCATTGTGGTAGAGAATGCTCCTTTGGGCGTTCGTGCCGGTGTAGCAGCCAACATCTTCACCGTAGCCATCAACTCCGGTCCTTTGCCAGATACAGAATTATCTGATAAAGGCAGCAACTTGCTCTATCATCAGATGACCGAGTTCTGCGATGACTTTGGAAACTTGATTGATGCAGCAAAAGGAACAGGCAATAATGCCGAAGGAAACAGAAAAAACGGGTAAGTAACGCAAACCCGTTTTTTCTATTATCTTTTTTTATTACAGCCAAGACTATGCATCTTCTGATGATACTCATGCTTGTTCTTCTTTTCTTCCATTATTTCCAATACTTTTTGCTCATTTGCAGCACATAAATAAATCAAAACGGCATAAACAATTAAAACATCAATCCAATTTAACTATCAAGGTATATGAAACATTTCAAATTAATGATGCTCGGCCTTGCCTTATCTGCAGGATTCACTAACCAGATACAGGCACAGGAAGCACAGAGCTTCGTTCACCAACAGTCAAACACAGAAGATTACGTCTGGCCAACAGATCCACAAGTATTAACAAAACTCAAGCACTGGCAGGACCAGAAGTTCGGTGTATTGATGCACTGGGGACTCTATAGCGTACCTGGCATCGTAGAATCCTGGTCAATTTGTTCGGAAGACTGGATTGTACGTGAGCGCAAACCAACCTACGAGGAGGACAAGGCATGGTACTGGAGCCAGAAAGATTCCCTCAACCCAGTAAACTTCGATCCTGGCAAATGGGCTGACGTGATGAAAAAGGCAGGTATGAAGTATATGATCTTCACCACCAAGCACCACGATGGCTTCTGCATGTTTGACACCAAATATACCGACTTCTCCATCGCCCATGGACCTTTCGGTAAGGATCCACGCCACAACATCGCCAAAGAGGTATTCAATGCCTACCGCAACAAGGGATTCATGATCGGTTGTTATTTCTCCAAACCAGACTGGCACAGCAAATGGTTCTGGAACCCTTATTATGCAACCCCTAACCGCCGCATCAACTACAAGAAGCAGCAGCATCCAGACTGGTGGCAGAACTACCGCAAGTTTACCCAGAACCAGCTCAACGAGCTGACCACTGATTATGGCAACATCGATATCCTGTGGCTCGATGGCGGATGGATTACCGGTGATGAGATTGGTCTTGATACCATTCTGGTAGATGCCCGCAAGCGCAATCCGGGTATGATCAGTGTAGATAGAACCATTCGTGGAAAGAATGAGAACTATCAGACTCCAGAGCAGGGTATCCCAGCCAAGCAGCTCGATATTCCTTGGGAAAGCTGCATCACCCTGAGCCATGCATGGGGATGGACACCAAATGCCAAGTTCAAGTCACCTAACAAGGTGATCGGCATTCTCTCAGAAATTGTGGCAAAGGGCGGATGTCTTGCACTCGGCGTTGGTCCGAAGGCAGATGGAACCATACAACCGGAAGTTGTGAATACCCTCCTGCGGATAGGAAGCTGGCTCAACAAGAACGGTCAGGCTATTTACTCTACCGTCAATGCAGCCCACTATAATGATGGCAAGGTATGGTTTACCGCCGACAAGAATGGCAAGACCCTCTACGCCATCTATGCACTGGAAGATGGAGAGAAGACTCCTAAGACCATTACCTGGACAGAGAACAAGCCTAAGGGTAAGCTCGTTCTGCTGCAGAACGGCAAGTCTGTCAAGTACACCGTCAAGGGCAATCAGGTAACCGTTACCCTTCCATCCGGACTCAAGAATGAACCTCTGGCATTCAAGTTTAATTCTAAATAAAGAAAAACAAATATAAAAAAGTATAAAGGTAGTGATAAGATTCAGTTTTTATCACTACCTTTGTGCTTACATATAATATAATGTATATAAAATATAGTAACTATAAAAACTTAAAGAACAAGAATTATGAGTAACTATCCTAAAATCGGTATCCGTCCTACCATCGACGGACGTCAGGGAGGTGTACGAGAAAGCCTCGAGGAAAAAACCATGAATTTGGCTAAGTCTGTAGCCAAATTGATTTCAGAAAACTTACGTAATGGCGATGGCTCACCTGTAGAGTGCGTGATCGCTGACAGTACCATCGGTCGTGTAGCAGAAAGTGCAGCTTGCGCAGAAAAGTTTGAGCGCGAGGGTGTTGGCTCTACCATCACCGTTACTTCCTGCTGGTGCTATGGTGCAGAAACTATGGATATGAATCCACACTGGCCAAAGGCAGTATGGGGATTCAACGGTACAGAGCGTCCAGGTGCTGTTTATCTGGCTGCTGTTCTCGCAGCTCATGCCCAGAAGGGATTGCCAGCTTTCGGTATCTATGGTCATGATGTACAGGACTTGGAGGATGACTCTATCCCTGCTGACGTAGCTGAGAAGATTCTGCGCTTTGCCAGAGCAGCTCAGGCTGTAGCTACCATGCGCGGCAAGTCTTATCTCTCTATGGGTAGCGCCTGCATGGGTATCGCTGGTTCCATCGTTGACCCTAACTTCTTCCAGGAGTACCTCGGTATGCGCAACGAAAGTGTTGACCTTACAGAAATCATCCGCCGTATGACTGAGGGTATCTACGACCCTGTGGAGTACGAGAAGGCTATGGCATGGACCCGCGAGCACTGTATGTGCAATGAGGGTGAGGACATCGCCAACAATGAAAAGGCAAAGACCCGTGAGCAGAAGGATGCTGACTGGGAGTTTATCGTGAAGATGACTATCATCATGCGTGACTTGATGCACGGTAACCCAAGATTGAAAGAATTAGGTTTCAAGGAGGAAGCATTGGGCCACAATGCCATCGCCGGTGGTTTCCAGGGACAGCGTCAGTGGACAGACTTCTATCCTAACGGCGACTATCCAGAGGCTCTCCTCAATACTTCATTCGACTGGAACGGTATCCGTGAGGCTATCATCCTCGCTACAGAGAATGATGCAGGCAACGGTGTAGCTATGTTGTTCAACCACCTGTTGACAGGTCGTGCTCAGATCTTCAGCGACGTTCGTACCTATTGGAGTCCAGAGGCAGTGAAGCGTGTTACCGGTAAGGAACTTACAGGTCAGGCAGCTGGTGGTATCATCCACTTGATCAACTCTGGTGCTACCACACTCGACGGTACAGGTCAGGCTACAGATGCTGAGGGCAACCCAATCATGAAGCAGCCTTGGGAGATGACCGAGGAGGATGTAGATAAGTGCTTGAAGGCAACTACCTGGTATCCTGCTAACCGTGACTATTTCCGTGGCGGCGGTTTCTCTTCCAGCTTCCTCAGCAAGGGCGGCATGCCTGTAACCATGGTTCGCTTGAACCACGTAAAGGGTCTTGGTCCTGTGCTCCAGCTGGCAGAAGGTTGGACAGTTGAGATTGACCCTGAGATTCACAAGGTTCTCGACAAGCGTACAGACCCAACATGGCCTACTACCTGGTTCGCACCACGCCTTTGCGACAAGGCTCCATTCAAGGATGTATATTCAGTGATGAACAACTGGGGCGCAAACCATGGTGCTATCAGCTACGGCCATATCGGTGCCGACCTCATCACCCTCTGCTCTATCCTTCGCATCCCAGTATGCATGCACAACGTAGAAGACGACAAGATCTTCCGTCCTGCATCTTGGAACGCATTCGGTATGGACAAGGAAGGTGCAGACTTCCGTGCTTGCAAGAACTACGGTCCTATATATAAATAAGGTGTAACACCATCATTACGAATATCATTCAAATAGAAAGAAAATGATTACAGAAGAGCATATTCAGAAATTCCTGGAGCAGGCTCACCGTGTAGGCGATGCAGCTCTCACCATTTGCAGTAGTGGCAACCTCTCTTGGCGCATTGGCGACGAGGCTCTTGTCTCTGGCACAGGTTCATGGGTTCCTAGCCTCCAGAAGGAGAAGGTATCTCAGTGCTTGGTAGCAACTGGCGAAGTTCTCAATGGTGTCAAGCCTTCTATGGAAAGCGGTTTCCACCTCGGTGTACTCCGTGAGCGTCCTGACTGCGACGTGGTTCTCCACTTCCAGTCTCCTTTTGCAACAGCTGTAGCTTGCATGCAGGAAACTCCAAAGGACTTCAATGTAACTGCAGAGGTACCATGCCACGTTGGCAAGGAAATCCCTGTGATTCCTTACTATCGTCCTGGTTCTCCAGAATTGGCAGCAGCAGTCATCGCAGCCTTGAAGGATCACAACTCAGCTCTCTTGCTGAAGCACGGACAGGTAGTTTGCGGCAAGAATTTCGATGAGGTGTTCGAGCGTGCCATGTTCTTTGAGATGGCTTGCAGAATCATCGTTCAGAGTGGCGGCAAATACACCACACTGACACCAGAAGAAATCGACGATCTCGAGGTTTACGTATTAGGTAAGAAACAATAAACCTCTATCCTCTATATGAGAGAAGCGGTAGGAGAGAAAGCTGCCCGCTACGGGCACTCTCCTACCGCTTTTTATACGAAACAACTTTTATCTACCCAAACATTTAGAATAACTATGATTTATCTAGCTATAGATTTCGGTGGAGGCAGCGGACGAGTGATTGCCGGAAAACTAGAAAACGGCAAGCTCGAAATGGAGCTCATCCATCGTTTCCCTAACCGACAGGTAAGATTAGGCAACCACGTCTATTGGGATTTCCTCGCCCTTTTCGAGGATATGAAGACGGGACTGAAGATGGCAGGAGCCAAGGGACTCAAGGTGGATGGCATTGCCATCGACACCTGGGGAGTGGATTTCGGTCTCATCGACCAGGACGGCAACCTTCTGGGCAACCCGGTATGCTATCGCGATGCCCGCACCAAGGGAATGCCGGAAGAAGTTTTCAAGCAGATTGATCCATCGGCACATTATGCCATCAACGGCACGCAGGTGATGGAAATCAATACCCTCTTCCAGTTATACAGTCTGAAGAAAGCCAACAGTCCACAGTTGGAGAAGGCTGCGCATCTGCTTTTCACCCCAGACCTCTTCAGCTACTATCTCACTGGCGAAGCCAACAATGAATATACCATCGCATCCACATCAGAACTCCTGAATGCAACCACCAAGGACTGGGACTGGGAAACCATCGACCAGTTGGGTCTTCCACGCCACATCTTCGGCAAGATCGTGATGCCGGGCACCGTAAGAGGAAAGCTGCGCCGCGACATCGCAGAGGAAACCGGACTCGGAGAAGTGGATGTCATCGCAGTAGGTTCTCATGATACAGCCAGTGCGGTAGCAGCCGTACCAGCCACAGAAGATGAATACCCGATGGCATTCATCAGTTCAGGAACTTGGTCGCTTCTGGGTGTTGAGATAGAAAAGCCAATCCTTACCGAGGAAGCCCGAAAGGCAGAGTTTACCAACGAGGGCGGCATCGGCGGTCGCATCACCTTCCTGCAGAACATCACAGGTCTCTGGATCATGCAGAGACTGATGGCTGAATGGAAGGAGAATGGCGAGGAACAGCAGTTCGACATCATCCTCCCTCTGGCAGAGGAAGCTCACATCAATGCCATCATCCCTGTGGATGACACAGCGTTCCAGAATCCGGCATCCATGCAGCAGGCTATCATCGACTACTGCGCCACCCATCAGCTGCAGGTACCTCAGACCAAGGCAGAAATCGTGCGCTGCGTACTCCAGTCGCTGGCAGCCAAGTATGCCGAGGCTACCGCTCACCTCAACGAGATGTTACCGCAGCCTATCAAGTGCATGCACATCATCGGAGGCGGCTCACAGAACAAGTTACTCAACCGTCTCACCTCTGAAGCCCTGGGCGTACCGGTCATTGCGGGTCCTATAGAGGCTACGGGTATGGGCAACATCCTGACCCAGGCACTTGCCAAGGGAGAAATCAAGGATATCGACGAGCTGAGAGCCGTGGTAAGACAAAGCATCTGATCCATCCGAATATTTACCCTACAAACATAAACGCAGACAATATTAACCTGAAATATGGAATCGAAAAAGAAAGAATCAATTCTCATGAAGGATGGGGTTAGCTACCTCGTACCTTTCATATTAATCACATCGTGCTTTGCACTGTGGGGATTTGCCAATGATATCACCAATCCGATGGTGAAGGCATTCTCCAAAATCTTCCGAATGTCATCTACGGATGGTGCACTGGTACAGGTAGCCTTCTACGGCGGTTACTTCGCCATGGCATTCCCTGCCGCCATCTTCATCCGCCGCTTCTCCTACAAGGCAGGCGTACTGCTGGGATTAGGACTCTATGCCTTCGGTGCATTCCTCTTCTATCCGGCAAAAATGATGGGCGAATATTATCCATTTCTCCTCGCCTACTTCATCCTGACCTGCGGACTCTCCTTCCTGGAGACATCGAGCAACCCTTACATTCTGTCGATGGGAACGGAGGAGACGGCAACACGCCGACTGAACCTGGCGCAATCGTTCAACCCGATGGGTTCGCTGCTCGGTATGTATGTGGCGATGAACTTTATCCAGGCAAAACTCAATCCGCTTGATACGGCTGGACGCGCCAATCTCTCGGCTAGCGAGTTTGAGGCTATCAAGGAATACGACCTTTCGGTACTGATCAATCCATATCTGATTATCGGTCTGGTCATCCTCACCATCTTCTTCGTCATCCTGTTTACCAAGATGCCGAAGAACAGCGAGAAAGACAACAAGATCAACTTCGTGCCTACCCTTCGCCGCATCTTCCGTATGCCGCACTATCGTGAAGGCGTATTCACCCAGTTCTTCTATGTGGGTGCGCAGATTATGTGCTGGACCTTCATCATCCAGTATGGTACCCACATTCTGATGCAGGAAGGCATGGCTGAGATTGATGCCGAGGTCACCTCTCAGAAGTTCAACATCGTAGCGATGGTACTGTTCTGCTGCTCCCGCTTCATCTGCACCTTCATCCTTCGCTTCTTCAACGCAGGACAGTTGCTGATGATATTGGCGATAGCAGGTGGCTGCTTCACAGTCGGCGTCATTGCCCTCCACAACATCTGGGGTCTCTACTGTCTGGTGGCAGTAAGTGCCTGCATGTCATTGATGTTCCCTACCATTTATGGTATAGCCTTGAGGGGTCTTGGCGATGATGCCAAGTTTGGTGCAGCCGGTCTGATCATGGCAATCCTGGGCGGTAGTGTTCTGCCACCTTTGCAGGCATCCATCATTGATATGCATACCGTATTCGGAATGCCATCTACCAATGCGTCGTTCATTCTTCCATTCATCTGTTTCGTGGTGATTGCCATCTATGGATATCGCACGAAATTGCGCAGTATAGGCAAACTTTTAGGTTAAAATTAGCAAGCTGTGGCCGTTTGTTATCGGTCACAGCTTATTTTTTAGTTAAATAGTTCTAAAGTCGACAAATATTCACAGCATTTTCTATATCAATTAATAAATTTTACGTATTTTTGCCTAAAATTTTAAAGAGACTTACCAACCTAGATAATAAATAAAAGAAAATCAGATTGTAAGTGAGTACAATTAAACATCTCAAGCAAGAACAATTAAAAATAAAATAGTTATTCATTACATTAAAAGTTTGTATTATGGCAAAAACTAACAAAACAATGAATCTGGCATTCGCCTTGATGGTTGGTTCTGCTGGTGCTGCTTACGCAGGTATTCCTGCCGTTAACAGTGTTCAGAACGTACAGCAAGACGAGACATGTACAGGTATCGTCAAGGATGCTACTGGCGAAACAGTCATTGGTGCTTCTGTTCTCATCAAGGGAACAAGCAACGGAACTGTGACAGACATTGATGGTAACTTTTCACTCAAGGGTGTGAAAAAGGGAACAATTCTCCGCATTTCTTACGTAGGATTTGAAACTAAAGAGGTTACTTACAATGGCAAACCTCTCGAAATCACTTTAAAAGACGATTCAAAAGCACTTGAAGAAGTCGTAGTAACTGCTCTTGGTATCAAGAAGGATGCCAAGAAGTTGGGTTATGCAGTCAGCTCTATCAATGCAGAAGATTTGAACAGAACAGGTGGTGCGAATTTGGCAGCTGGTCTTTATGGTAAGGCATCTGGTGTCCGTATTCAGTCTGCACCAGGTGGCGGTACATCTGCAGTATCTATCTCTGTTCGTGGTCTTTCTTCTATCAATGGAAATACCCAGCCTTTATTGATTCTTGATGGCGTGCCAATCCATAATGGCAATACCAACAATAATGACTATTGGGGCAACCAGCGAATCCAATCTAATGGTCTCGTAGATATCAACCCTGAGGATATTGAGAATATCTCTATCTTGAAGGGTGCTGCAGCTTCAGCTCTTTATGGTTCAGAGGCTGCTAATGGTGTAGTAATGATTACTACCAAGAAGGGACAGAAAGGAAGCGGCACACATGTTGACTTCAGCGCAAACGTAAGCTTCGATAAGGTGGCTTATATGCCTGAAATCCAGAAGGAATTCGGTCCTGGTTATGACAACTGGGCTCTTGGCGACACACAGGAAGCAGCTACAGGTTTCCGTAACACTCGCTTCGACCGTAATGGCAACAACATTGTTACTCCAAACCGCGAAGCCATCTATACCTATGGTGCCCGATATGATTCCAGCAAAAAGGTTACCTACTTTGATGGTACAGAACGTTCATTTACTCCTATTGATCACAACCAATGGGAAGATATCTTCCGTACAGGTATAAACCAGACTTATAATCTTGCATTGACCAACAGTACAGACCGCAACAACATACGTTTCTCATATACATACAATGATGTACAGGCAATGCAGTATAACTCTAACAACAACAAGCACAACTTCAACTTAAATGGTACATTTGATGTTACCAAGACCATCAAGTTGAACTATGCTGCAACATTTACATCACAGTATATCAAGAACCGTCCTTATCGTATCAGCCGTTTGGTATGTAACTATACTGGTATGTTCGGCGGTTTCACAGATGTTAAATATATCCGTGAGCACACACTTACCAGTCAGGGATACCAGAACAGTATCTATCGTGCCAATGGCGGAACAGACCAGACCTTGACTCCAGACGAGCAGTTCCTTTACACACCAATGGGTTCTACTTCTTTGATGTCAGAGTACTTCTGGAATATCCTGGGTAAGACTCAGGAAGAGAATCACACTCGCTTTATCGGTTCTGTAAACCCTACATGGGATATCATCCCAGGATTGAAGCTGAGTGCCCGTATCGCTACTGATATCACAACCAATAAGATTGAGAATAAGAACCGTGCAGAAACTCCACACTTGTTCTCTACTACAGGTCAGTTCTCTGATTCATACGGTTTGAGCAACGACCAGTATTCTATTGTATATGGTGATGTCATGTTGATGTTCGACAAGACTTTCGCTGAGAAGCATAACGTTACTGCCAATTTCGGTTGGACTGGACGTCATGAGTCATATTATCAGTCAAGTGTCAGCACAACAAATGGTCTGTCACAGGAAAACTGGTTCCATTTGAATGCTTCTGTTGGTACAAAGAGTGCAGATATGAACAAGCAAGACCAGCTCCGCACAGGTATGTTCCTGACTGCCAGCTACGGCTTCGACAACTGGGCTTATCTGGAAGGAACCATCCGCCAGGAGAAGACTTCTACATTGTCTGATGGCAACAACTCTTTCTGGTATCCATCAGTTAGTGCAAGTGTTCTCTACACAGAACTTCTGAAAGATAAGTGTCCAAAGTGGTGGAACTATGGTAAGATTCGTGCTTCATACGGTATCGTAGGTAATGCTCCTGAGATTTACAAGGCAAACATGGCCTACAAGCAGGGTTCCTTGAACAAGAACAACACCTATACATACGCATTTGTTGATACCGAGATCGGTAACGAAGGCATCAAACCAGAAAAGAAGCATGAGTATGAGTTGGGTATCGAGAACAAGTTCTTGAACAACCGTTTGGGAATGGAGTTCAGTTACTATTACAATGATATCAAGGATCAGATTCTCCAGACTTCTGCTGCAGCCTCTATGGGTGGTCGCAGCATGCTGATGAATATTGGTGAGTTGACCAACAAGGGTATTGAGTTGAGCGTTTATGGAACACCAATCCAGAACAAAGACTGGAACTGGGAGCTCCGTGGTAACTTGGCTTGGAACAAGAATACAGTAAAGAAGCTGGCAGATGGACTTGATGTTCTTTCTCACCAGACATTCGACGGTGGTGCTGCAAGCCTCGAGTCTCATGTAGGTGAATCAATGGGTGACTGGTATGCATATACCTGGAAGACAGACGATAAAGGCAACTATATCATTGGTGCCGACGGTCTCCGTATTGCAGACAAAACAGAACGCCACAAAGTGGGTAATGCCATGCCTAAGATGACTGGTGGTTTCGGTACCAGCTTGAGATACAAGAACTGGGCTCTTGATATGTCATTCGACTTCCGTATAGGTGGTGATGTACTCAACCTTCCTTGGCAGTACATGATGGACGCAGGTAACATCAAGGATGCAGTAGGTTCACGTGACGCTGCCTCTGGCGGTCTCTTCTACTACAGTACAGCAGACGATGTTAACCAGAAGGGTTCTATCGTAAGAGTAGATCCTTCAACTATCAGCAACTACAAGCGTGGAGAAACTAAGATTGATGGTCATTTGGTATGGGACAATGGTGTTATTCAGAAGGGTGTAAAGGAAGACGGCACACCTAACGATATCATCGTTACCCAGTTTGAACTCAATGACAGCCAATATGGTTGGGGTTCAGGTGCAACCCAGAGTTACGCAGATGCTATCCAGAAGAACAGTTACGTAAAATGCCGTGAGATCAGCTTGGCATACACATTGCCAACTTCTTTGACCAAGAAGTTTGCTTGCACAAACCTGACGATTTCAGCATTCGCACGTAACCCATTCTATATCTATCGTTCATTGAAGCTGTTCGATTCAGAAACTTCTGATGGTACAAGCTGGATCTATCAATCACAGGTGGGTGGTTCTACAGCCAGTGCCCGTACATTCGGTGTTTCACTCCGTGCTAGCTTCTAATTAAATTAGTAATTCATAGTTAATTAAGAAACATATATGAAAAAGAAGATATTTTCAATAATGATGGCTGGTTTGGCACTCGTTGCTCTCGGTTCATGCTCTAATACAGACTACACCGAGAAATATCCAGATCCTTCAAAAACCAATACGGTAAGCGTGCCTGACGTATTCACTGCCGTACTTTTCAAAGGTAATACTTGGATGAACCCAGTATATTATCGCTATTATTGCCAGAACCAGACTTCTGGTGTCTTTGGTGGTATTATCGGTTCTTCCAACGGAAAAGGACGTTTTATGGGCGGTGGTGAAGGTCGCTTCAACGACCGTTGGACTAACTTCTATGATATGCTGACTCAATATCGCGTATTGGAGAATACATACAACAAGCTTGATGAGTCTGAGCAAAAAGCCAACAAGGTTTACCTGATGGTTAGCCGTTCGATACTGGAATCTCAGCTCCATGAGATGTTGTCACTTTTTGGTGCAGTTCCATTCAAGGGTGCCGGTACTTTATGGGAGAATAGCGACTATACCGGTGCAAAACAGAAAGCTGCATACGATGATGATGCAGACCTCTACAAGATGATTCTGGCTGATCTTAAAGAAGCTGGTGATTATTTTGCAGAAGGTGGTCCTTCTACAGCCGTACAGAATGCAATGGGCGCTAAGGATTATACCATTGCAGCAGGAAATGCAGCTCGCTGGCAGAAGTACATCAACTCACTTCGTCTTCGTATCGCTCTCCATCTTTCTACAAATGGTAGCGTAACAAGCGAAGCTCATGCCGCTATAAAGGAAATCGTAGAGAATCCAACCAAGTACCCAGTTATTGAAAGCAACGCAGATAATATGGGTGTTGAGCCTAGTACAAACTCAGATGATTTCAACTGGGGCAAGAGCATTTCTCAAGCTCTCTGGAGCGGTTACACTCCATCACAGGCTATGCTCGATGCATTGAACGTACCAGCCAACGGTATTCCAACAGCAGATACCGACCCACGTATCCAGGTAATGTTGGATCCTAACCCAGATGGTGAGTATATCTCATACGATGTAACAAAGACTAACTCACAAATTTCTGATATTGCTACAGAAAAAGGCAAGGATTATCAGAAACGTAATCTTTTCCCAGCTAACTACTATTGTGTACTTGACTCACAGGCTGTAGCAGGTTGGAAAGAATACGAAGGTAATTCCAACGTATTTGGTCTTTGGATGGGTGCTGCAGAAGTAAGCTTGAGCAAGTCTGAAGCTTATCTGATGGGCTATGGTGTTACCAAGGATGAGGCTAAAGCTAAGGAATGCTTCATCAAGGGTATTGAACTTTCAACTGAATACTTCTGGAACGAGAAGAAAAACAGTTCTCTCTACAAGAAGGGTAATGACAGCTACAATGCTAATCGCGATTTGATTGAGCCTACAGCTGAAGAAATCGCTGCATACGCAGAAAAAGCCTGGAAGCCAACCCAAGAAGCTGTTTGTACTCAGTTGTGGTTAAACTTTGGTTGGACAAACTTGCTTGAGGCTTGGAATGTAACACGCCGTACAGGTTATCCAAAAGTAAGCTTTGCAAAGGATAATCAGCTGGCTAGCTATCCAACACCTCCGGGTCGTTTGCCTTATCCAAGTGATGAGTTGAACTACAACAAGGACAATGTCCAGGCTGCTATCAGCAAGTACTACAAAGAGCCTCTCGGCTACTTCAGTACTTTGTTCTGGGCAAAGGATGTTTACTACAAGATCGTAGCAGAACACTAAAATAATTATAAAAGGTGTGTCATTGTATGATGGCACACCTTTTTTGCATAACAACAAGATTATCACCTTTTGAATATTCCAGATAGAGTTTCAGCGCAAAAATTGCAAAACACTCTTCACCCTTCACCAACCCATTATAACCATCTGATATACAGAAGTTTTAATAGGGTGAAGAGTCAACTTGACTCTTCACCACTCTTCACCCCCTCTTCACCTTATTTATTTTTTCCGTTTCTCCAGCATCCATCTGAAGATTTCCGGCAGGTGAAGAGAGGTGAAGAGTGGTGAAGAGTGAGTGGGCACTCTTCACCTCCCGAAACCCCTGTGTTTATCGGGGTTTCAGGCGAAAAGGTGAAGGGTGAAGAGTAAAAAAGAGATTAGGATTCTATACGACGCATCAGAAGAAAACCTGATGCACCAATTCTTCCAATACGAGAGGACACATCGTTTCTTGCCTCGCCTTGGCATTATATTGCCCTGTACTAGAGCAATATCTTGCCAAGGCGAGGTAAAATATGAAAAGAGGACAGAAGCATTACTACGAATGTGGTAGGGCTGAATTAAGCTTCATTTTTAAAACACGGACAAATTGAATTTGTCCGGACAAATTGTCCGGCGCTTTATAAATCATTCATTTCTAACAACTTATAAGCGTCCGGACAAAAGAGCCGGACAAATTCAATTTGTCCGTGTTATTTTTTTAGCCCATTTTTGCTTAAAAACAATGGGCTATGATGCCAAAATCTATGAGCTACAGGGAAGAAATCTATGAGTTGCAGGAAAGAAAACTATGACTTAGATTCGTTAACAAATTAATGCAAAAAGTCATTTTATATACAAAAGAAAAATTGATTTTTTCTTGGTTGATTCGAGAAAAAGGCGATAGGTGTACTAAATCTTATTGATTTAAGAGTTAGTGCACCTATCGCCTTTTTTGTGTATTCCAAGATAAGCTCTATGAAAAAGAGGGCTTACTTGACCTTCACTTCTACCTTAGTCTTGGCTGCATCTGCGCTGGAGCCGCCAACAAATACCTGGTAAGTGCCAGGAACCACACGGATGGTGTTGGTCTGGGCATCCCAACCCTCGAAACTCTTGCGAGGAAGATCGATGCTTACCATCTGGCGCTCGCCAGCCTTCAAAGACACACGCTTGAATGCCTTGAGACTCTTGATAGGACCATCCACATCATCTATGCGCTTGATATAAACCTGCGCAACCTCGGTACCCTCTCGCTTGCCCGTATTCTGCAAGGAGAACATCAGCTTGTAATCAGCACCCTTGCTGCCACGCTTCCTGCTCTTCACCTGCATCAGGGTAGGCTTGCTGTACTCGAAAGAGGTATAACTCAAACCGTAACCGAATGGGAACAAAGGCTCACCCTTGAAATAACGATAGGTACGATTCTTCATCGTATAATCGAGGAAATCAGGAAGATCGTTCACACTCTTATAGAAGGTAACCGGAAGCTTGCCCGATGGATTCACCTCGCCAAAAAGAACCTTGGCTACAGCCTCACCACCCCGCTCACCAGGATACCATGCCTGAAGAATCGCCTCGGCATTCTCGGTCTCAGGAACCATGGCGATGGCACATCCCGAACAGTTGACAAAGACGACACGCTTGCCTGCCTGATGCAGCATGGCGATAACCTGACGCTGAGCCTTCGGCAACTCCAGGTCGGTTCTGTCGCCGCCCTTGAATCCCGGCTCCTCAATCTCAAGCTGTTCACCCTCCAGGTTTGGAGAGATACCGCCTACGAATACCACAGCATCCGCATCGCCCACCTCAGCCAGAATCTGCTCGTTGGTAGGCTTCGAAGTCTTCAGGATATCAAACTGCATCACCGCCACATCTTCTCTCTGGGTATAATCTATCTGAATCTTGACCGGCTTGCCTGCTTTCAGAGAGAGCGGTTTGATGACAGGTGCCACGCGGCCCCAGCACTCTCGCATATTCACGATGGTATCGCCATCCACTATCAGGCGGCAACCATCATCAATACCCATATTGATGGTAAGATCCTCATCCCTGTCAGGAGTCAATACTCCCTCATAGCGGGCAGAGAAATGGGTGAGATTCACACCCGGCGCAAACACGGTATTACCACCATTGCTCAGATTGATGGCAGTCTTCATCACATCCGTAGCCACCGGCTCGCCCTTCTGTTCCTGATTGTTCCAGTAGGTGGCCTTCATACCCTCACGGAAGAGGTTGAAACGGCTCTCCTGCACCTCGTTTCTTGTCAAGGTACAAGCCGGAATATACTTTACTTCAGCCCCCTTCATATAGTTGCGGATGCCCTGGAGGATGGTGGTTGAACTGGTAGGATAACCCGAATAGTTGCCTCGCAGCATGATGGAATCATTGGCATTAGGTCCCATCACCACAATCTTCTGATTGCGGTTCAAAGGCAGCAGCTGGTTTCTGTTCTGAAGAAGTACGATGCCTTCTTCAGCTATTTTCTCAGCCAGATCCTTATGAGCCTTGCAGGCGATGACGTTCTCAGGAATCTGAGTCCATGCCACCGTTTCGTCCTTATCGAAATCGCCGAGCTGGAAACGAGCCACCAACAGGCGCTTCAGACTCTGGTTTACCTTATCCTCATTGATCATTCCCGCCTTCACAGCCTTCGGAATAGTGCGATAGGCGCTGCCGCATTCCAGGTCGGTACCGGCATTCACAGCCTGGGCAGTTGCCTCGGTAGCGGTCTTTGCCGTTCCGTGATAGCCCGGCATATAGAAATCGTTGACAGCTCCACAATCGGAAGTTATCAATCCCTTGAATCCCCATTCGTCTCTGAGAATCTGGCGCTCAAACTTGGCGTTGGAGCAGCAAGGAGCACCATCTATACGCTGATAGGCACACATCACCTCAGCCACATGTCCATCCTGTACCAGCGACTTGAAGGCAGGGAGATAAGTCTCCCACAAATCACGGGCTGGCAGATTCTCCAGATTGAAGACGTGGCGATTCCACTCCGGACCACTATGCACGGCAAAATGCTTGGCACAAGCCAGCGTCTTGACATACTGGGGAGCCTTAGACTGATCTGAAGCCAGAACGCCCGGAGCCGCCAGCGGCTTGCCGTCAAACGACTGTCCCTGCAAGCCATTCACCACGGCGAGTCCCATACGTGTGGTGAGATAAGGATCTTCGCCATAAGTCTCCTGTCCGCGTCCCCATCTAGGATCACGGAAGATATTGACATTCGGAGTCCAGAAGCTCAGACTCTGATATCGCTTTACATTACCCGACATCTTCGCCACCTGCGCCTTGGCTCTCGCCTCATCGCTTACGGCAGTAAAAACCTGATAGAGCAAGGCGTCATCCCAGGAAGAAGCCATGTGCATAGTAATCGGGAAAACCGTGGCATATCCGTTGCGTGCCACGCCATGCAGCGCCTCGTTCCACCATTGAAACTGAGGGATACCCAGTCGGGAGATGGCAGGCGAAGCATCCATCATCAGCTTCGTCTTCTCCTCCAGGGTCAGGCGTGAAAGTAAGTCATTGGCTCTTGCCTCGGCAGAAAGGTTAGGGTTCTGATAAGGCAACAGCTGACTGGCTGGCTGTTGGGCGTGAGCTGAGAGCGCCAGAGCGGACAGCATGGCCAATGTAAGTATTTGTTTCTTCATAACTACTATTGTTATTACGTTATATTGTATAGATTCGTTTTTATATGCAAAAATACATATTTTTCCTGAATTCAGAGACAGATGAAGTGTTAAAAAACTCAGATAGTTTCCATTTTTATGTGATTACTTCCTAATTTTTTCGAATCATTTAAACAATAAAGCACTTTTTCCTTGCTGAATCCAAATATTAGTGCTAACTTTGCACTCAGAAACGACTCTATCTTTTTAGAAGACAAAGATACAATAAGAAAGATACAATAAGACAGTAAGATCGCAATGACATGGAAAAGATTCTAATAGTTGAAGACGATATCGCATTTGGAACCATGATTCAGACATGGCTCAGGAAGAAGGGGTTCGAAGTGGAGAAAACAACTTCGGTCAAGGCAGCCATACAGGTTTGCGAAGAGGCAGAAAGAGGATTCGATCTGGTATTATCAGATCTCCGCCTTCCCGACCATGATGGCATTTTCCTGTTGCAATGGATGAGAAAACATGACATACAGGTGCCTTTCATCGTGATGACCAGCTATGCAGAAATTCAGAATGTGGTGCTCGCCATGAAATCGGGCGCTACCGATTATGTGGCAAAACCTTTCCATCCGGAAATCCTTCTGGATAAGATCAAGGAAGCGATGAAAGCTCCGAAAAAACAGGATTCGAATGCAGACGCAGCAGATAGTCTGCGTTCCACAGACTCAAATTCTACTCCCACAAACGCAGCACCCGGCAAGCAGACAGGAAATCAGGCTTCATCTGCCAATGGGGATGTACCCAAATACCTGGAAGGTGAAAGCGAGGCTTCGCGCAAGCTCTACAGTTTCGTTTCGCTGGTGGCTCCTACCCCTATGTCGGTACTCATTCTGGGTGCCAGCGGTACGGGTAAGGAATATGTGGCTAGAAGAATCCATGAACTCAGCACAAGAGCCAACAAGCCTTTCTTCGCACTCGACTGCGGTGCCATCCCTAAAGAAGTGGCGGCATCTGAATTCTTCGGTCATGTGAAGGGATCGTTTACGGGTGCTGATCAGGACAAGAAGGGTGCTTTCGAGATTGCCAACGGAGGAACTCTCTTCCTCGATGAGATGGGAAACCTGAACTACGAAGTGCAGGTGCAGTTACTCCGTGCCCTTCAGGAAAGAAAAATCCGTCCGGTGGGAAGCAACAAGGAAATCGATATCGATATCCGACTGGTTTGCGCTACCAATGAGAATCTGGCTCAGCGTGTGGCTGAAGGCAACTTCCGTGAAGACCTCTACCACCGTATCAACGAGTTTACCATCTACATGCCGGAGCTGAAAGACCGTGGTGCCGACCTCTTTCTCTTTGCCGACCTCTTTATCAAGCATGCCAACAAGGAGCTGAACAGAAATGTGGAAGGACTCGACGGCAAAGCCAAGGAGCGGATTGCCGCCTACAACTGGCCAGGCAACCTGCGAGAATTGAACAATGTGATGAAACGAGCTACCCTGCTCGCTACCGGAAGATACATCGGAGTAACCGAACTGGAACAGAGTATGGCGCATATCCAGCCACAAGCCCCTACCGCCCTGCACGATGAGGAAACAGAACTGCAGAGAATAGAAGCTGCGCTGAAAGCTGCGGGAGGTAACAAGAGCAAGGCGGCACAATTGCTCGCCGTGGATAGAAAGACGCTCTACAATAAGATGAAGAAATACGGTATCTGATGACCATTCCCCAACTTTTTGGGGAAAAATTCCACACTTGTTCCACAGTTTCCACAATATAGAATTCCGGCACGAAAAGCAATTATAACTGATAATCAGCCAATTAAATAATTCTTTTATTTTTTGGCACGCAGATTGTGATATTAGAAAGTGAACACGCCAATGAGCGGTAACGCAAGCAAGGCTGTTCACAAAAGAAAGTAATAAACATAATATTCACAATAAAAAAATAAAGATTATGAAGAAGTTAGTATTCGCAGCTATCGCTGCCATGGTTATGGTTTCAGTTAGTAACGTATTCGCCAGCAACAAGATGGCAAGTGTATCATCAGTAGCTCCAGTTGACACAGTAGCTCCAGCAGAGCCAGCTGCTCCAGCAGACACAACAGTAGAGAAAGAGACTCCAGCAGAGACACCAGCTGAAACTCCAGCAGAGACTCCAGCAGACTCTACAGCAACAGATTCAACTGTAGCAGAGTAATATCACCTTTAAAAAATAGTAATTAACAGAGGAAAAGATAGAATAACACTAGTAATTACGCGTCGCTTTCAATCAGGCAGGAGACTAATGATAGAATTCATTGGTCTCCTGGCTTGTTTTTAGCCCTTTTGTTTTCTAATATCATTTTTTTGCATTAACTTTGCAAACAAATATCTATAGAGCAAGATATCAGTCTGCTCATCAATTTTAAACGATTTCTCATGCACAAGAACAATATTCCTCTCAAGGTAGCCCTCGGGTATAGCGCCATTGCCATTATCATGATTCTGGCAATCAGTCTGGTGTATAGCAACACCAAGAGCATCAATGCCGTCAATGAGGCTTCGCGCGAGTATATCCAGAAAAGGGGTGCCGCCGACAGTACCATCTCTGCCCTGCTCAAAGAGGAGCAGAGAAACCTGAAGCAACTGTCTGATGCCATGACAGGAAAACCTACCCAGAACTATCTGCAGGATAAGGTGAAAAATCTGAATACGGGAAAGGATTCCATTCTGGTTCACTCCAAGGCGCCGCAAACCCACGAGGCGAAAAAGACAACGGTAGAGGTATTGAAGACCCGAAGGGGATTCTTCCGCCGACTCGCCGATGCCTTCAAGAAGGAGCACGCCGAGACCTTAAGCGTAAAACAGGACAGCAACCGGGCTGTCATCGATTCCGTTACCACCCCAGTAAACGTGGCGGAAAACGTGGCGACCATCCTCGACCAGATAGACAAGAAGGAGAAAGTGGCCACACAAGACCACAAGCAGAGCATCAACAAGGAGATGGAAGACCTGAAGATGGTGAGCGCCAAACTCGCCCTGCGCTCCGCCAAACATCTGAGCGATGTACACCAGCGTGAGAAAGACAATATGCAGGAAGCCATCGAGAAAGCGATGCAAGCAAGAAAGCATCTGTTGTGGCAGATGGAACTGCTGGGCATCGTTGCCTTCTTTGCCATCGTCATCATGATCTTATTTATCTGGCGCGATGCCAGAAAGGAACGCATCTACAGGGAAAACCTGGAGGCTGCCAACGAGGAAATCCAGCGTATCATGAACCAGCGTGAGCGCCTGCTCCTCACCATCACCCACGATATCAAGGCGCCAGCTGCATCTATCTCTGGCTTCATCGATCTGATGAAAGCCTACGTCAGCAATCCCCAGGGCATCGAATGTCTCCAGAACATCAAGAATTCTGCCGCTCATCTTTCACATCTCGTTGCCTCCCTGCTCGATTATCATCAGTTGGAGAATGGACTGATGAAGGTTCAGCCTACCTCTTTCTCACCGGCACAACTGGTAGCAGAATCGGTAGAGGGAATGAAATTGAGAGCCGAAGAGAAAGGATTGGAGATTTCGTTCGAATGCAAGATGAAGGGGATGGGAACTTCGGATTCTTCGGAAACTTCAGATTCTCCGATGAAGAAGGAAATCTTCCGTGCTGATGCCTTCCGCATTCGTCAGATATTGGATAATCTGGTAAGCAACGCCATCAAATATACCGACCATGGCAGCGTTACCATCCAGGCACAGGTTTCAAAAATCCTGGGCAAGCCGACGCTTACCCTGAGCGTAAAGGATACGGGAAAGGGAATGACCGATGAGGAGAAACAGAAAGTGTTCCAGGCGTTTACGAGATTGAAGAGCGCCCAGGGCATCGAGGGTACCGGTTTGGGATTGTCTATCACCCAGGAACTGGTTTCGCTGCTTGGTGGAGAAATCATCCTCCACTCTACCCTGGGCAAAGGTTCTACCTTTATCGTCACCATCCCTATCGAGCCAGCACCAACGGAGGAGTCTCAAGAAATGGCTCCATCAGAAGTCAAGTATGATTCTTCTCTCGATTCTACTCAAGACAAGGAAGGACAGAATTCTGCCAGCCATCAGGTTACGGATAACCAGAAGAAGAAACCGGAATTTGCCAACCATAAGCTTCTGATTCTGGATGATGACAAGCTGCAGCTCCAGCTTCTCCAGGAGATGTTGCGCCGCATCGTAGGCAACACCTGGCAGGTTTTCGCCTGCAACCATGTGATGGATGCCCTCACCACGCTGCATAACGAGCAGCCAGCCCTGATGCTGATGGATATTGAAATGCCGGAGATGAATGGCATGGATATGATAGCCCACATCAACCATTCCAACATGATGGTGGTGGCAATGACGGCTCACGATACAAGCATCTTGGGACAACTCCTGAAAGCCGGCTTCGACGATTGCCTATTCAAACCATTCAGTATGGAGAAGCTGTCTGATATCCTGGGAATAGAGTCCCAGCCTCAACTGGATGCCCAGTCTGGAACTCCATCCCAGCCTGATTCATCACTCCAGCCAGTTTTATTATCCCAGCAGAAATCCAACCCTCAACTGGATGCTCTCCTCGCTTTTGCCGGAGGCGACGAAGAGGCGGCAAAAGAGATTCTTGATACCGTGAAGCAGGAACTTGCCGCTCATCTCACGAATCTGGAAGAGGCTGTAGAAGAGGAAGCCTTATCTACCGACCGCATAGGAAAGGCGGCACATAAGCTCCTCCCTATCGCCACCATGATGCAGATGGGATGCCTCGAAGAACTCAAGGCGCTGTCACCAGAATACATCGGCGAGATAGAAGAAGCCGAGATCAGAGAAAAACTGAAGGTTGTGATTACGACCTTATCTGCTGCGGTGTCAGACCTGTATGCTTCTTGAAATATCGGCAGAAGAAACTGACGTCGGCAAAATGAAACTCCCAAGCCATCTCCTTGATGCTTTGCGTGCTTCGCTTAAGATGCAGCTTGAGCTGCAGAATCACGTATTGATCGATGATGGTCTTGGGGGTATGCCCCGTCACCTGACTCACAATGTTGGTGAGATATTTCGAGGAGATATTCATCTTTTCGGCATAATAGTTCACATCCCTTGAAATCTTGTAGTCCCTCTCCAGCTGCATCATAAAGCGATTGAACAATTCTCTTACGCGATACGATTTTACTTCATCTGGTCGGTATTGCGGATTGCGCTGAAGATACTCATGAAAACCGATGAAGAATGCCTTCAATTGGCATAATACCAGCTGCGAAATGCAGGTACACTCCGACTGGTCGAAATATACCTTCAATAAACCAAACATCCCATTGATGATGTTTGTCACCACAGGGGTATCCTGCCTGCAGCGGTCTTCCCGCAAGGAAGAATACACCGTCTGCTCCAGCTGCAAGCTTGCTTCGCGAAGCAAGGAAGGATTATATTTCAGGATTTCGGCCTGGAAACTGTTCGCAGTTTGAGGGGATTTGCAATCCCCATTTTCAGTTTGAGGGGATTTGCAATCCCCGTCAACCTTCAATTCCACTACATCATTCGGAAACAGCGTAATCACCGCCCCTTCATAAAGTTCCCAATCCTTATAATTCACATTCAGTCTCGCCTTTCCTTTCCGGCAAATCAATATCGCTCCGTAAGTCAAAACTTGCGGTCCCTCCTGCCATTCCTCCAAACCAGAGCGAAAAAGGCTTGCTTCCTGCTGACTGCTTAATTCTGATAATTCCATCTACACCTTATTATATATAGAGTTATTAT
>ERZ1026890.436-NODE-436-length-26459-cov-88.460953_pt1 | contig 26459 bp, 21 predicted proteins | sample MGYA00380175_ERZ1026890 | MGnify/ENA primary metagenome ERZ1026890 (study PRJEB33269, sample SAMEA4719811) | human gut metagenome | biome: human-associated habitat; feature: organic feature; material: feces | place: Cameroon | collected 2013-10 ...
GTACCCCATTCATTTCATATTTACTATAGTTTTCCTTTGCCATAATTTAATATTTCCTTATTTCCGCAACACTATAATTTAATGTTTTTTATAAGCAGAGGGTGTGTCATAAGTCCATGATGCACCCTTTTTCTCTTTTTCACCATCAAGTATCAATTGAAAGCCTTTCAACCATACAGGTCGCCAGATTTCCTATTTCCGTTTTTGCTGTTCTCTTATTATCCTGAACGCCAAATCGGCAAACTTTTTTAATGCTGCCTGAACCTGTCCTCTTCCGAAAGCCCAGAAAATGAGGGCAGCAGAGGCTGGTGCTGCATGTGTTCCTACATATTGGCGCATTTTAGGAACCGTACAGTTTTCAATGCCAAGTTCATGCATGGCACAGAATATTTGGGCAGCCGGCACTTCAAAATCAGTCTTGGTGCGCTGTTCTCTAAGCACCAACGTGGTTTTGTTAACCTTTATCACCTTGTATTCCTTATAGGCATTACTGCAATACACCTTGATAGTCTTTATCTTTTGAATAAAGCTATCGAATGTCAATATATTTACATCTTCTATCATAACTAATGGGGTTTAAATTTGTGGTGATAAGCAAATCATTACACCTTTTATTATAATTCTCCTCTATTATTGTGCAAAAGTAAGTTTTTTCTGTGAATAAACCAAGAAAAATTGCTTTTTTCTGAAGCATGTACAATATATTCTTTTATCAGGTATCGATTTACATCTTTTTAATTGCCAAAAACTTGCATGATTCAAAAATTAGCCGTATCTTTGCGGCTAAAGATAGGAATAGGAGAAAAGATTATGGCAAACAATGAATGCAGAAAGCTGCCGGTAGGCATACAGTCTTTCAATGTTATCAGAGAGGAAGGATACCTCTATGTTGACAAAACTGACATGGTTTGGAAATTGGCGAACCAAGGTTTAAAGTATAATTACTTGAGCCGTCCTCGTCGATTCGGAAAATCTGTGCTTATTGATACACTCCAGGCTTACTTCGAAGGAAGAAAAGAGCTCTTCGAAGAACTGAAAATCATGGAGTTGGAGAAGGAATGGAAACAGTACCCGGTTATTCGATTCGACATGAGCCGAGGGGGAGCGACTGCAAATGAAGTTAAGGCATACCTGGATCGAACTTTTGATGTTTATGAGCAATTATATGGCATCCATATCAAACCAACAGATTCACTAGGAAACCGCTTCGACCTAATCATTAAAACCGCCTATGAGCAAACAGGGCTCAAGGTTGCCATTCTTATCGATGAGTACGACTCTCCTCTCCAGCACTCGTGGAAAACTCCCGAGCATGAGGGTTGCACAGAAGTATATAGAAGCGTGTTTTCCATCTTGAAAGCTGATGATGCGTACCAACGTTTCGTCTTCATTACGGGTATCACCAAGTTTACGCAGATTTCTCTTTTCTCTGTTCTCAACAACCTGACCAATATCAGTTTCCTTCCTGAATATGCTGCTATCTGCGGTATTACAGAAGAAGAAATCGGGGAGAACTTCAAACCGGAACTGGAAAGAATGGCCAAAGTGAACGAGTGGACCTTGCAGCAAACTCATGATAACCTGAAGGATTACTACGATGGATACCATTTCAGTCGCAGAAACATGGTGGACATCTACAATCCTTTCAGTCTCCTTAATGCACTCGACGCACAAGACTTGAGCTGTTTCTGGGTTTCATCAGGAGCGACCTCCATGCTACCTAAGTTTGTGGACAACATGGAACTGCGCTTACGGAATTTCGAAAATTGTCCGATTTTACGCAAGACTCTTGAGAGTTCTGACGTAATAAATGGTGGTGCCGAACTCTTTCTCTATCAGACGGGTTACCTTACCATCAAGTCGAGCGATGAATTTGGCTATTTCTTAGGTTTTCCAAACCAAGAAGTGAAGCAGGCTCTTTACGAGGTTGTGCTGCCAAGCCTGACCATGAAATCAGAAAGCGATATTATCAGTCTGCAAGGCAGTCTGTTCCGCCAATTGGGTACCGGGCAAATCGCAGATGCCATGAAAACGTTGAAAGCATTGGTTGCCGATGTGCCTTACAGCAACAAGAAACTTGCCTCGATGGATATGGAAGAGCGCTACCGTCTCATCGTCAGTACTATTCTGAATGCCATCGGTCTGAAAGTGGAGGTAGAGCATATGCTTGCAACAGGAAGAATCGACCTCATCGCCCAAACTTCACGCTACATCTACGTGATAGAACTGAAACTGAAAAATAATGGTGGTAAGAAGGCTGCCATCCAGCAGATACTGGATAACAAATACCTGGAGCCTTTCCAAGCAGACAAGCGAAAGGTGATAGGCCTCGGCATTGAGCTGGACGAGGAAGGCAAAGGGCTACTGGATTGGGGAATTACTGAAGAATAAAAACATAGAAGAAGAGGGCGTGCAAAGACTATATCTTGCACACCCTCTTCTTTTTCCCTATCCCTACAATATCTCCAACTGATCCTTTACCGCCTTATAACAGCGGCGGGAGACCGTGATTTCCTCATGGTCGAAAGGAGGAGAAAAGATGCAACGGAGCGTATAATTCTCAATGCTGAGAAGATAGTCGAGATTGATGATGCAGTCCTGACGAACCTGAACCAGAGAAGGCGACATGGAAAGGATGGTCTTTGCCGTGGCCTGCTTCTTCAATTTATAAACCTGACCATTCGACAACTTCAACTGCCAAAGATGAGTAGCCTCATCAAAAGTGCAACTGAACACATCATCGGGCTTCAACATCAATAAACCCGAAATGGTCTGAATGGCAAGACGCTTGGCTGCTGTTCCCAGCAACCCATTCATTTCCGAAAAATCCTGAGCCTTCTGAGAAGCCAAGGCTGATTCAGAAGAACAGGAAGAGGACTCAGGAACGGAAGAAGCATCTTCATCCACATCATCTCCATCTTTCATTTTCTGCCGGATTCGGTCTACCACCAGTTCAAACTCATCCTGCTGATAAGGTTTCAACAGGAAATCGAAGGCAGAGGCTCTGAGCGCATCAATCATATACTTATCGAAGGCGCTGTAGAATACTACGATGAGCTCCATCGGCATTTCTTCTCTCAGAGACTGCAACACCTCAAAACCCGTCTGCCCAGGCATTTCAACATCGATGAACAGCACATCGGGCTGTATGCTCATCACCAGATTCTTTGCCGATACCGCCGAAGAGGATGTGGCAATCACCTCAAAATCTTCCAGAGTTGCCAAATCGTCCTGCAACCTGCGGATGCTCTGTGGTTCATCGTCCACAATCACAACCTTAATTCTATCTTGCATAGCTTGCATATTATTCTGTTTTAAATTCTTATGAAAAGTTTCTTACTTAAAGATATTATAATCGTAATTACATGGAACTCCGATACTTACACGCATTCCTCTATTCTCGGTACCACCCTGCTCTTCTGATGTTCCTCTGTTGCTCTGCATCTTGAAAAACATCTTGCGTTCGTTGCTTGCATTAAGCATTTCGATGGTACTGTTCAGGATTCTCAATCCGGTTCCCGTACTGGCAGCACCATTTTTCTTTTTCCTGCCAACGGTACCCGAATCTCCACATCCGTTGTCTGTTACATCTATGCGGAGCATCTCGTCCTCAACCCAGATGTTCACATCCAGCAAAGGCTTATCTTCCGTCTCTTCCATTCCCACAAAAGCATGTTTCAAGGCATTCTCTACAGGAATCTGGATAATCATAGACGGCAGCATGAGCGACATATCTACATCCTCGGCAACATGGAACAGAGGCATCGGAAGGAACGGATTGGTTTCATGGCGAAGAGTAGAATAGTTCGTCACCATCTGCAACTCCTCTTCCAGACTTACCGCCATCTTATCGCAAGAAAGCAAGTAGGCACGCAGTACCTGTATCAGGAGCTGGAGCGGTTTGACATTCACCCCCTTCGGAAGATTCGATACGAAGATATTGAGCACATTAAATACAAAATGAGGCGAGAAACGATTGCGCACATTCTCCATCTTCAGCGCCATCATCCGGTTCATCTCCTCATGATGCTGATGCTTGCTGCGCAACCATTTGTAACGGAGAAAAGCGATGAGAGCCAACACGCTCATTACCAGCAAACCGACAATCAGGAGCAGGATGACTCTAAAGGATCTTACCTCTGCCTGCGTGGTGCTAAGGGATAGATCACGGCGAACGATGGCCGTATCCTGCTTGAATCTCAATTCATTCTCCTGAACATTCGAAAACATCGTGGCATTACGGAGCGAATCGTCGTACAGCTTCATCAGCTTCTGGTATTGCAGAGCCTTGGCAAACTGTCCCTTGCGCTCACAAAGAGCCGCCAGTCCCTTATGATAAAGGTAAAGATAATTAGGCGACATCTTGGAGAGATCGTATGGCTTGTTCAAAATCTCAGTAGCCTTCTCCAGACTATCCTGCTTCAGAGCCAGAGATGCATTCAACCCATCCACATAGAATTGCACATCGCTCTGCATGGAGGGCTGGGCAAAGAAGAATTTCGTGGTAAGAGTCAGATATTTCTGTGCAGAATCCAACCGGTTGAGTTCCAGATAAGTCTGTCCGAGATTAGCATCAACAATAGCCGTCGCCAGGGGCTGTTCCATCTGCCGTGTAGCCTTTTGAGCCTTCAGGAAGCATTTCAGAGCCTCAGCCGGTTTTTCCTGACTGCTGTACACATTTCCCCAACTGTTGTAAAAGAAATGAACATCTTTCGGATTCTTTGGCGGATACAGGCGTTCAGCCTTCTGGAAATAATGATGCGCCAGCTGATAGTTCTGCAAATCATTATAAACCTGTCCCAGTCCTGAGAGAATGCTGTTCTGGGCTTCATGCTGATTCAGAGAATCTGCCAGGAAATAGGCACGGCGATACCAGGAAGAAGCATCCGCCAGCTTACCCATCTGTCTGGACGCATCGGCAATATTGATACATACATCAATCGCCTCGCCGCAACTGTCAAGGTTCATGATTTCATGATAAGCTTTCTCATAATAAGTTAAAGCCTCCTTCCTCTTGCCGGAAACCAGAAAAAGTATGCCTTGCAGATTATCAGCATAAGAAAGAATTCTGTTGTCAGGAGTTTGTTTGCAATAAACGTTAACCGAATCTATCAACGACTGGCATTGGGCATCAGCCCCCTTCATATAATAACATTTAGCTATTAATAATTTTTTCCATTGAGCGCTTTTATCGGGATTACCTTCACATTTGAAATTTCTTATCAGCATGATCATCGAATCAGGATGACTCTGCATGAGAGATTGGTGACCGGACACAAATTCATCGATATCTTTATGCCACGACTCATCACCCTTCTGCCGATGAGAACAAGCGGCAAACAGCAGCATCAGAACGAATAGCCACAGAAGGCACAGTCCGTTCTTAATCTGCATCGTCATTATCTTTCTATATACACTTACCATGATAGACTATTTAAATGAATTTATGTTTCAGTTGCGAAAGTACAACAAAAAATCCAAATAAACAAAAAAAATAACTGAAAAACTCATTTTTTAAATAAAATATGAACTAAAACGTGTTTAAATGTGTATCTTTGTAGCATGGAAATGCATTTATTCAAAAATATAGAACTAAATAATATGCCTGAAAGGATGAACAATCCATTCAGCTACGAACCTCATCCGCTCTGCATCGAAGCATGCAGGGAGCTGCAGGCTGAACTCTCACAGCGAAACGACTGGCGGGATGAAATAAACCGTGGAAAGATGTTCGGCGTGCTTATCGCAGAAGCCGACAACGGTAAGATTGGCTATCTGAGAGCTTATAGCGGACAGATTGGCGGCAGAAGCGACTGGGAAGGTTTTGTACCTGCCGTTTTCGATTATCTCCAACCCGACGGATATTTCAAGAAACATGAGGCTGAGATTTCGGAATTGAACCAGCAAATCAGACTGCTTGAAGCCAACGAAAACCTGAAAAAGGCAAAAAGCCTGATTGATGATTTGCAGCAGAAGCGCCAGGAAGTTATCGCAAACTATCAGACGAAGATAAAAGAAGCGAAAGAAAAGCGAGATGCAAGGCGACAGGAAGCCCTTTCTGCAGGAAAATCTCTGAGCCAGGAAGAGGAAGAGGCGATGATAAAAGAGAGCCAGTTTATGAAGGCTGAACTGAAGAGACTGAAGAAATCGGTAAACGAAAAGACGGCGCTGGAAACGGAATACGAAGTCTACGAAAAGGACTTGAAAAAGGCGAAACTGCTCCGCAAAGAGCTATCAGAAGCGCTTCAGCAATGGCTGTTTGAGAAATTCCAGATGCTGAATGCAGAAGGAGAAAGCAAGGATCTGCTGGAGATTTTCAAGGACGAGGCGGTTAAGATTCCACCTGCCGGAAGTGGAGAATGCTGCGAGCCGAAACTCCTGCAATACGCTTACCAGCATGGCTACAAGCCTCTGCAGATGGCGATGTTCTGGTGGGGAGAGAGTCCGAAAGAAGAAATCAGACATCATCTGCAGTTTTATCCTGCCTGCAACGGAAAATGCAAACCGATACTACATTGGATGCTGCCTCAACAGGTCTTTGAAACCCAACAGACCGAGGCTACTATATATAATAAGGTGGAAACGCTTTACGAAGACCGCGAACTGGCAGTCATCTATAAGCCCGAAGGATTACTCTCGGTTCCCGGTAAAGATGCAGCCCAGCCTTCCGTCTACACTCTGATGCGCAGGACATATCCAGAAGCTACCGGTCCACTCATCGTCCATCGTCTGGACATGGCTACAAGCGGACTGATGATTATTGCCAAGACCGAGTTTGCCTATCATCGTCTGCAAAAGGAGTTTCTGAATCATCGGGTTCAGAAGAAATACGTAGCCATCGTTTGCGGGAAAGACAAGGAATCGTGCAACCGGATTCTGAAAGAAGCAGAAAGCGGAAAAGGCTACATCTCGCTTCCTCTGATGGCAGATTTCCTAGACCGTCCACGCCAGATTGTAAACCGCGAACAGGGCAAGGAAGCCATTACTGAATACGAGGTTCTAGAGCGTATTGATGATACCCATCTGCGCCTGGCACTCTATCCTAAAACGGGCAGAACGCACCAACTGAGGGTACATTGTGCTCACCAGGAAGGTCTGAATGCCCCTATCATAGGCGATCCACTCTACGGCAACGAGACAGCAACAAGACTGCATCTCCATGCTGAAGAAATCACATTTGAGCACCCGATGACGGGAAAGGAAATGACTGTAACAAGAAAGGCTGATTTCTAAAGTTTATACAAAGAACATTACGATAACCTGGGCTATCACCACTCTGATAAACATGCCGAGCGGATAAACCGTAGCATAACTGATGCTTGGCGTATCGCCGTCGAGCGTCTCGTTGGCGTAAGTCAAAGCCATCGGATTCGCCATACTTCCACAGAGGATTCCGCAGATACTACCAAAGTCATACTTCTTGGTCTTCAGGATGACGAGACCTACGATAACCACAGGTACAACCGTGATAAGGAAACCGATGCCTACCCACATCAAACCTTCCGGACGGACTACTGTCTCGAAGAACTGTCCACCAGCCGCCAGACCCAGACAACCGAGATAGAGGGCAAGACCCAGTTCTCGCAGCATCAGGCCCGCACTTCGCGTCATGTAAGAGATGAAATGCACACGAGGTCCGAGCGCACCAATCAGAATACCCATCACGATAGGACCGCCGGCAATACCCAGACGTACAGGAGCCGTCATTCCAGGAATATCCAGAGGGATGGTTCCTACGGCAAGACCGAGAATGATTCCGAGGAAGATGGCACCCAGGTTCGGCTCGTTCAGAGTCTTTACGGCATTACCCAGGAACTGCTCTACATGGTCGATACTCGTAGGGTCGCCAACTACCGTCAGGCGGTCGCCGTACTGCAGACGGAGGTCATCGGTAGCCAGCAGACGGATATCACCACGAAGCACACGGCTCACATTCACACCATAGGAATTTCGCATCTGCAGACTGCCCAGGCGCTTGCCGTTCAGTCCCGGACGGGTTACAACGATAATGCGGCTTTCAACCTTCGCATCAATCGCATTCCAGTCTACCTTATCATTATTCCACTCCTTATCCACCTTCTTTCCGAAGAGAATCTGCATCGCCGAAACCTCATCCTTATTGGTAACCACGAGCACATTATCATTCGTATGAAGTACCGTATCAGCCTGAGGAACAATCACCTGTTCACCTCTCCACACACGGGAGATGATGAACTTGCGATGCGTCATCATCGTAATCTCTGCGATGGTATTGCCGTTCAGGGCAGGATTCACGATTACGTATTGTCCGATAGACGTATGGTCATCATCATCATTACTGCGGATCTCCAGATCTTCCGGTTTCACAAAGAGTTTGCGCAAGAGCATCATCGCCAGGATAACGCCCACTACACCCAGAGGATAAGTGACGGCGCAGCCCAGAGCCGCACCTTCGCTAGGCAAGCCCAACTGCTGCAACGCCTGCTGGGCAGCACCAAGGGCAGGCGTATTGGTTGTGGCGCCACACAGGATGCCCATCATATCAGGCAGACTGATTGGTAGAATCCAGCACAAACCGAGCGAGAACAAGGTTCCCACCAGGATGACAGCCAGACTCCACAGATTGAGCGAAATGCCTTCGTGACGCATCGAACCGAAGAAGTTAGGACCCACATAAAGACCCAGCACATACACAAACATAGTAAGGCCGAAGCTTTCAGCAAACTCCAGCATGTTCTGGTCGATAGAGAGTCCGAGATGACCCGCTATAATACCCACGAAGAATACGAAGGCTATGCCAAGGGAGATTCCTTTGACATGAATCTTGCCGAGGGCAAGACCCAAAGTACAAATCAAAGACAGGATGACGATGCCTTGCACCGCCGAATGCACGTTGATTAAATTATCAAACCACATAATGTTTCTTTATATCTATTCGAGATAATATTTTAAAAGTTGCTTTTTCTCGATGCAAAGGTACATTAAAATGCGAACAAAACAAAATAATTCTCATTTTTTTTTGTATTATTCTCAATTTGCAGTACCTTTGCATCCGCAAAATGAAATAAGAATGAAAGATATTTGTTGTATTGGGCACGTAACAAAGGATAAGATCGTGACCCCGAACAATACGGTTTACATGGCTGGCGGCACCTCTTTTTATTTTGCCTACGCCATCAACCAATTGCCAAAGGATGTAAGTTTCTCGCTCATTACGGCGATGGATCCTACCGAGAAGGAACCTGTTGAAAAGATGCTCAAGGCTGGAATAGATGTCACCTTGAACCCATCGCGCAATACGGTTTTCTTCGAAAATATTTATGGCAATAATCCCAACGACCGTAAGCAGCGAGTGCTTGCCAAGGCCGATTCTTTCACCATCCAGCAGCTGGAGCATGTAGAGGCAAAGGTTTTTCACCTGGGCAGTCTGCTGAGCGATGATTTCTCGCCGGAAGTGGTCGCCTTTCTTGCCAAGAAGGGAAAAGTTTCCATCGATGTGCAGGGCTATCTGCGCGAGGTGAGAGACGAGAAAGTTTACGCCATCGACTGGAAGGACAAGCTCGATGTGCTCAAGAACACCTATTATCTGAAGGTGAATGAGACCGAAATGGAGACCATTACCGGACTGAAGGACCCGAAGGAAGCCGCCAAGCTGATTCATGTCTGGGGCGTAGCCGAGGTTATCATCACCCTGGGAAGCGAGGGCTCTCTGGTTTATGTAGATGATACTTTCTACGATATTCCTGCCTACCCTCCTCATGAAGTAGTAGATGCTACAGGATGTGGCGACACCTATTCGGCAGGCTATCTCTACAAGCGCCTGCAGGGAGCCAATGCGGTAGAAGCCGGCAAGTTTGCTGCAGCCATGTGTACCATCAAACTGGAGCACAACGGACCGTTCAACCGCAGCATAGAAGATGTAATGAAAATCATCAGATAACAGACGGGGCTATCCCCCACTTTCAAGAGAAAGGCAGTTTTCTACAAGCAGGAAACTGCCTTTTTCCTTTGAGTTCACTCTCCGTTTACCCCTTGAAAACATGTTGTTTAGCAACTTTTTTCATATATGAACCATTATGAACTTGCAACTTAACGCTTTTTTTCCTACCTTTGCAGAGTAAATGAAACTAACAGTTCCAGATACACCTAGAAAAAGTAATCATATAAAACAAAGAAATCATGAAACAGAAGAAGTATCTAGCAATCGTAGGGAGCATGCTCCTCGCATTAACCGCATGTTCAGGTGGAGGTTCAGAATTAGACCCTACACCTAAGCCAAGTCCATCAGCAAAAGTGCCTATCAGCATCAGCACTTCGATACTAAGCCGTGCTACGGATCTGGCTTTCGAATCGGGAGACCAGATAGGTCTGTTTGTTGTCAACCATAAAGCCGATGGCTCTGCCGCAACACTCCAAACGACAGGTAACTATATAGACAACACGAAATTCACTTATGGTGGAACCTGGAAGGCTGCAACTCCAACCTACTGGAAAGACAACAGCACCCATGCCGATTTCTACATTTATTATCCATATACAGCCACTATCAGCAACATAGAGGCGATGCCTTGGACGGTAAATGCCGACCAGAGCACAACGGATAAATACAAGGCTAGCGAACTTCTGATAGGCAAGACTACAGATGCAGCTCCTACAGAAAGTGCCGTAAAGATAGAAGCCAAACACGTGTTGAGCAAGATGATTATCGAACTCGTGGCAGGAAACGGATTTACAGAGGCTTCGCTTGCTGCAGCCAAGATTAGCGTAAAAATCAACCGTCTGAAGACACAGGCTACAGCCAATCTTTCTACTGGTGCCGTAACTGCCAAGGGCGATGATACGAACATTATTCCGCTCAAGGAAGAAGGCAACAGCTACAAGGCGCTCATCATTCCGCAAGCCGTAGGCGAGGGAAATCTCATTACCGTAAATGTAGACGGCAGAGATTTCAATCTCCCTAAGTCATCTAAGTTTTCCGCTTTCGAGGCTGGCAAGAAACATAAGTTTACCGTTACGCTCAGCAAGACCAGCAATGGCGTGAATGTAAACATCAGCAAGTGGGAAGACGACGGAATTGACTATGGCGGCACAGCCGAATAACAGAACGGACGATTTTCTATCCAGAAATAATACGAGATGATCTTTCTTCCAAAGAAAGGTCATCTCCCCTAAAAGAATTATTTATGAAAAGAGTAAGACATACCTTATTATATCTGCTTGCGGCAGGAGCCATGCTCCTGACGGGCTGTAGCGATGACTTCTTCGGCGACAAGACCGAACAGCACGACAGCAACCGCATCCAGCTCTCGGGCGATATCGACCAGCTTGCCGTAACCCGCGTCAACGACAACGGTTTCTGCAACGGCGACGTGATGGGCGTTTATATCGTAGATTACGAGGGAAACAAGCCGGGAACCTTGAAGGTAAACGGCAACCGTGGCGATAATGTGCGCCACACTTTCGATGAGCCAAACTATAAGTGGAACTCCGCTTATGACCTTTTCTGGAAAGACAAGCATACGCATATTGATGTGTATGGTTACTATCCGTTTGCCAACCCTGAGAGCATCGAGGATTATCAGTTTGAAGTTCAGAAAGACCAGAGCAAGGCAACCGAGAATGGCGAAATGGGAGGCTACGAAGCGAGCGATTTTCTTTGGGGCAAGGTATCAGATGTAGCTCCTACCACCAGCGTAATCCGTTTGCCTATGGCGCATCGCATGTCTAATGCCCGCGTTACCCTAATTCAGGGTTCCGGCTTTGCCGAGGGCGAATGGGCGAATCTGGAGAAGATTGTCCTGACAGCCAACGTAGCCCGCAAGGCAAGCATCAACCTTTCTACCGGCGAAATCAAGACAGCCGGAAGTGCAGAAAGCACCATGACCATCCCATCTCGTGTCAACGACGAGTGGCGCACCATCGTGGTTCCTCAAACCGTGGCAGCCGGCACTACCCTCTTCAGCATTACCATCGGTGGTGTGCCTTATAAGTTTGCTAAGAACGAGGCACTTACCTATGTGGCAGGCAAAATGATGAACTTCGGTATCAAGGTGGATAAGCAGGCAGGAAGCGGCACTTATAAGCTTACTTTGGTTAGCGAAAGCATCACTCCTTGGGAGAATGATTTGGTTAGTCATGATGCAACGGCGAAGGAGTATATTGTCATCAACTCTACTCCTGGAGGTTTGAAGAATGCTATTACTGCTGCTAATAAGGACTATACCAAGATTAAGAATCTGAAGATTACAGGTGAAATCAATGCTCAAGATTTCTATTTCATGAGAGATAGTATGGAATATCTTGCAGCTTTGAATTTGAAAGAAGTGATTATCAGAGGTGGTCAACAGACCTTAACTGGAGGAAGTCCTGGCGATTATCCATATAATGACTACGAAATGCCATACGAGGCACTTCGTGGTATGAAGACATTAAACTTGATAGTTCTACCAGATAAGTTAACAAAAATCGGCATTGCCGCATTTGCAGATGATCAAAATCTTACGGGTTCTTTGATTATCCCAGAAGGTGTAACCGAAATTGAAGTAGGTGCTTTCTATGATTGTCGTTCCATGAACGGAGAGTTGTCGCTACCTAGTACACTGAAATATATTGGTAGAGGAATTGAAAAATGGTGGTATGGAGGAGTTTTCACTTACTGTGGATTTAATAGTAAATTAGTTCTTCCTAATAATTTGGAATGCATTGCTGGCAGCAATACGTTTGCCAATTGCGAAGGCTTATATGGTGAACTTAGATTGCCAGAAAAGCTAACAGAAATCTCCGATGGAGCATTTGCATATTGCCGTAACCTTACAGGAAGCCTTACGATCCCTCAAGGAGTACATAAAATTCCTAATATGGCATTCGCTTGCTGTAACAATCTGAATGGTACACTTACGCTCCATGATGGCATTAGCAGCATTGGCGAATCAGCCTTTAGTGAAACTGCACTAAAGGGAGAGTTAAAGCTCCCTAAAAATTTGACTGTCATCTCACAAAATGCATTTAACCAATGCGATTTCTCGGGAGAATTGGTCTTGCCTAAATCAATTCGTTCTATTGGTAATACTGCATTTAGAGACAACTGGCGTTTAATGGGAACTTTAGATTTCCCTGAAGGTATGCAAAGCATTGGTGAAGAAGCATTCATCAATTGTAGAATGTTAGAAGGTCTTATCTTCCCTGAGTCTTTGGAGTCAATTCGCAATAATGCATTTAATGGGTGCTATGGCATCAATAGCATTGTTAGCAAGAGTGAATTGCCTGCTCACCTTTACAATAGTGTTTTCGATGGCGTAGCCAAGGACAACTTCACCCTTGAAGTACCAGAGTCAGCCATTGCTCAATACCAAGCAGCCAATGGTTGGAAAGACTTCAAGCGTATCGCCGCTCACCACGAATTGGTTTGCCGACCATCTGTAGCCTGCGCCTTGAGCACGGAGCATAAGCAGAAACTGGTGATTAACGCCGAAGGCGAATGGGAAGTAGCCAGTAAGCCAGACTGGTGTGAGGTTTCTCCTGCCAGCGGCAACAAGAAAACTGAAGTTACTTTGACTATCAAGGGAATGGCCAAGAATGCTGATAACCGTGATGGAAAGGTGGTGTTCCGACTGAAGGACAAAGACTATACCCACGAATGTAGCGTTTCGCAGTATGGTTATGAATATGGAGAGGACGAATGGATTACCCTGCAGAAGGCTACAAAGGGCAACAATGGAGGAATCAACATCGTTCTGCTCGGCGACGGCTTTAGCGCAAAGGATATTGCCAGCGGCAAATATCTGAATGATATCAAGCAGGAAGTGGAGTATTTCTTCGGTATTGAGCCTTACAAGACTTATCGAGATTACTTCAACGTCTATACCGCCATTCCGCTTTCTACGGAATCGGGCGTGGGAACCGTGAATACCATCCGCTACAACCGATTCAACACCACCTTTACCGGTGGCGTAGGCTTGAAGGCAGATTATGACGAAATATTCAGTTATGCTCTGGGCGCTCCAACCGTAAACAAGAGCAATCTGAACCAGACGCTGATTATCATCGTTCCAAATTCTACCGATTATGGTGGAATCTGCCAGATGTGGCCAGACGGTTCAGCTATTGCTTTCTGTCCTCAGAGCACCTACGGTTATCCACTCGATACGCGAGGCGTGATTCAGCATGAGGCAGGCGGACACGGATTCGGAAAGTTGGGCGATGAGTACATTTATCACAACGCCTTCATCGATGCCTGCGGTTGTAGCTGCTGCGGACACGTAGATGAGTTCAACGCAGCCAAGTCGCTCGGCTGGTACGACAACCTGGAGCTTACGGGCAAGATGCACAGCGTAGGCTGGAGCCATCTGATTTTCGACGACCGATACAGCGACATCGTGGATATTTACGAGGGAGGCTACATGCACAACCGTGGCGTCTTCCGTTCGGAGCCGAACTCCTGCATGAACAACGATATTCCTTACTACAGCACCATCAGCCGTGAGAGTATCGTGAAGCGCATCAAGGCTTATGCCGGAGAAACCTACAGTTTCGAAGACTTCGTTAAGAACGACAAGCGGGATGCGGGAATCGTAGAGAGCCGTGCTTTCGGCGGCGATGGCGACCAGCGCACATCCGGAACCTACCAGCATGCTCCTATCTTCCATAAAGGCAGTCCGCTGAAGATGGCAAAGGTTAGAAAGCATCGCTAAGGACGGATGCCAGGAAAATCAGAGTATGGACCATTAAAACAAGAAAAAAAATGAAGAAACATATAATAAGATACGCCAGTTTTGCGTTGGCTATATTAGGAATGGTTTCATGTAGCGAGGAGGTAGAAACAACCTCCCGCTACAAGGATGCCCAATCTACGCTGATGACTTTTGCCGTAAACTATCCCGGCCAGAGCCGTGCCACGGCAACCAGTTTCGAGTCCAACGACAAGATAGGTCTCTACGTGGCAGAAAGCAAGGCTCCACTCGAAATAGGCGGCAATCTCGTGAACAACGAAGCGCTCACCTACGATGGCAGCAAATGGGAAGCCGCCCGCACCCTCTATTGGGACGAAGGCACCTACAACGCCTACGCTTACTACCCATACATACAGGGCGTAAGCAGCACGACAGACCAGCCTTTCAGCGTAGCCCTCGACCAGAGTACCCCGAAGACGGCAACTGCACCCGGCGGTTACGAGGCAAGCGACCTGCTCTTTGCCACCAGCAAGGACATCCAGGCATCCAACTCCCCTATCAGCCTCAACTTCAAGCACATCATGAGCAAGCTCAAGATACGCCTGATCAAGGGTGAAGACTTTGAGGGAGAAATGCCTACCCATGCCCAGGTAACCATCCACAGCACGGTACCTACAGCCACCATCGACCTTCAGGCAGGCGTGGCAACCCGTTATGTGAAGGGAACCCAGCAGAGCATCATCGCCCATCAGGAGAGCGACTACATCTACTCGGCAATCATCGTGCCTCAACGCATAGAAAACCGAAGACCACTCATCGAAGTGGTAATGAAAGGTGTAAGTTATCTCTACGAGAGCAGATTCCAGTTTAAACCCGGAACCGAACATCTTGTCAACTTCATTATTTCTGACAACCCAGACCAGGTGAAGATAGAGATAGGCGGCGAGATTCAGAACTGGGGGAAATAAGTAAGACAGCCTTTCTCCCGAAGGGCTATGCATGATAAAAATACAGAGAATTATCGATGAAGAAGACGGTATTGATATTATCCCTTCTAGCACTCCTTCTCGGAGGATGGGTGGCAGCCTTGTGGCTGCTACCCTCTGCCGTTTATAAAGGCGACAGCCAGGAAATCCGATACGGAGTGAACGAAGGACTGGAACTTGTAGAAAAGGACAACGGCGCGAAAGGCAAGCGATACGTGGTAGAAGATGCAGACGGCAACGAGCTGTTTGTCATCCCTTTGCGTGGCTGTCTGCTAGATACCCGTTACCGCAACGGACAACTCCGGTTCCGCGAGCAAAACTCTAAGAGAGAGGGATTTATCGACCGCCAGGGTATGGTAGTATTCACGGAAAGCAACAAGAATGCGATTCCAGAAGACAACAGGCAGCAGGCGCAGATGCTGATGAATGGAGAGGCAGAAGAAACCGCAAAAACTTCGGCTGATTATCAACCGGAAGAACAGGCATACAGGCAAGCAAACGCACCAAAACCAGGAAAGACCAGCCATCTTTCGCAGGTAGATCTCAAGACGATGGCGCAGTCGAATCCTTTCTACAAGGAAGCCTCGAAAATCATGCAGGGCAAACTCACAGAGACCGATGCCAGACGCCGCCACACCATCCTCAATTACTGCGAACATTTCCGCACAGCCTATACCACCAAGGATCTAGATTTCCTGAAACAGGTGTTTAGCGACAAGGCACTCATCATCGTAGGAAACGTGGTAAAACCTGCAGCCAACGACAACAAATGTCAGGCTGAAGCAAAGGTAACCTACGCCATTCACTCGAAGAAAGACTATATTTCAAGACTGGCGAAGGTATTTACAGTCAACCAGAAGATAGACTTGAAGTTCTCGGGATTCCGCATCATGCGCCATCCTACGATGGACGGCATTTACGGCGTCACCCTGAGACAGCAATACAAGAGCAACCGCTATGCAGACGACGGCTATCTCTTTCTGCTCTGGGATTTCCGCAACCCGTCCATGCCGCTCATCCACGTGCGCACCTGGCAACCGGCAGGAATCGTACATAGCGGAGACGATGTAATCAGTATACAAGACTTTAATTTAGAATAAATAATATGATGACAGTTAGGAGTGAGAAGTTAAGAGCTGGGAGTTTAAGACTCACGATACTCTTATTCATATTAAGCCTGTGGTCGGCATCCGTCCAGGCACAGGAATTTTCGGTAGCAGGTTTCCGTCTGTTGCCCAACGATGTGAGTGCCTTTATCACCCCCGTACGCGACCTCAACGATGAGCCTTGCGCCCTGGTAAAGGTAGAAGCGCCCTCCGACTTTGCCTTCTCTACCCCGCTCGGCATCGTATCGCGAAAAGATGAAGTGGGCGAAATCTGGCTCTATCTTCCCAAAGGCTCCAAACTGCTCACCATCAAGCATCCGGAATGGGGCGTGCTCCGCGACTACCGGTTCAGCAAACCGCTGGAAAGCAGAATGACCTACGAGCTGAAACTGAAACTGCCCAAGCCTACTCCTATCATCCAGGAGAAGCACGACACCATCGTAGAGGTAAAGACGGTAATAGATACGATTGCCGTACCACAAGTACGTCAGAAGATGCCACTCGCCCTCTACACGCTCGCCACGCTATCCTTCCATGAAGACGGACCTTCCTTCGGCCTCTTCTTCGCCCTGATGCGCCGCCACGGCTTCTTCATCCATGCCAGCAGCAACCTCAAGCGCATCGGCAGCACAGAAGGAACCTGCAACAAAGAAGGCTACACGCCGGGCAGCAGTATCAAACCTTATTATACAGGCAATACACGCCACCAGAACTACACCTTTACCGCTGGAGCCATCCACCACATTACGCATGGTTTCTGCCTATTCGAAGGCGTAGGCTACGGCAAAGCCGCTACAGCCTGGCAGCAGACCGAGAGCAGCGGAGGCGGATACCTGCTCAACGAAGACCTTACCCACAAAGGCTTCGCAGCCCAGCTGGGTGTGCTCGCCTCGTTCAACAGAGTGAGCATCGCAGCCTCAGCCATCACCATCGCCGGAAAACAATGGCAGGGCAGCATCGGCATAGGTATTAAAATCGGAAAACAAAAGAAGTAAGAAATGAACATAAAAAGCATATTACGCAGCATCAGATTTCTTGCCCTCCTGATAGGAAGCATGATGATGGCAGGATGCAGCAATAGCGATAAGCCTACCTATCTGGAGCCGCACCTGATAACCACAGAGGCGACCCACATCACCCGGACAGAGGCTACCCTCAACGGATTAGCCACCATAGAGGGAGAAACAGAAATGCCGAAACTTCTGTTCAGATACGGCACTTCGGAGAGCATGAACCTCAATACCAGCGAGGTTCATGCCCAGGGAACTGACGTCTCGCTGGTTCTGACGGGGCTCAAAGCGGGCACTACCTATTATTATATGCTACAGGGCAACAACGGCCGAACAACCACAACCAGCAACACGATGAGTTTCACCACCCAGCCCAATATGAGTCCGAAACTTACATCGGCAACGCTCTTGAGTCACGGACCGATGAGTGCTTTCGTAAGTTACGAAATAACCGATGATGGCGGCGAACCGATGACCGAAACCGGATGCTACGTTTATCTGACCAGCGAACCGGACAACAAGCAGAAATGCATCGCAGAAAACTTTGACGGAAAGGAGGGCAAAATCAAGTTGCGCATCGGAAATCTGGAGCGGAATGCCCACTACGAGTTCCTGCCTTTCGCTCGCAATACGGTAGGAGAAACCCTCGGAACCGCCATCAAATATAATACGAGCGACGCCATTACACTAAACGAAACAGGCGAACTGACCCAGCTGATGGGCAATCATCTTTACGATTATACCCAGCTGACCATAGCCGGAACCCTGAACGGCGAAGACCTCAGTTGTCTGAGATTGATGATGGGGCGCGACAATAATAATGCATCCACCCCAGGCAAACTCTCGGATATAGACCTTGCCGACGTTCACCTCGCAGCAGGCGGAATGGTAGGTCCTTATCATCACGAAGCTGCAGAAAACCAGATTGTGCAAGGCACATTTGCCGGTTGCGAGAAGCTCACCCACTTAGTTCTTCCTGCCGATGCAACCACCATAGAGAAAGATGCATTTGCCGATTGTACTTCGCTCCGCGAGATAGAGATTCCAGCCTCAGCAGGCAGCATTCTCCCTTCCAGCGGATGCACGGCGCTCGTAGCCCTTACGGTTTCGCCTGCCAACGCTTACTACAAGAGTCAGGACGGCGTGCTGCTGAATGCTGAGGGCAACAGAATCGTCTGGTTCCCGATGGGCAAGAAGGGTAAATACACTCTTCCCACCGCCTTTACTTCCATCGGCGCCTACGCCTTCAGAGAATGCTGCATCGAGGCGTTTTATCTGTCAGACAACGTTGAAACATTAGGACAAGGTGCCTTCATGGACAGCCAGGTAAAGGAAATACATCTCGGGGCAGGCATCAAGCTGATTCCTACGGGCGTTTTCCAAGGCTGCAGGAAGCTCACGAAAGTATATCTGGGAGCAAAAACCGAACATATCAGCAACTACGCTTTCGATGAAAGTCCGCTTACCGACCTCTATGTTTCAGCTTCCACGATACCTTACTGCGAAGAAAATGCCTTCTCCAACAAGGTAGCCAACTTCTTCACCACCTGCGTGGTCCACGTTCCTGCAGGCATGAAAAAGGGGTATCAGAACCATAAGATATGGGGCAAATTCACCCATATCGTTGAAGAATAAAATTGTCGAACATTCATACTGTTAAAGAATAAATTATGACAACACCCGAAATAGAAGAGCTCAAATCGCTCGTAGAACAGAAATACGGCAAGATTCTTGCCACGACAACCGACTTCGAAGAGTTTTCACTCTATCTGGAGAAGAAAACATGTGGAACTGTTTCTCCATCCACCCTCAAACGACTCTATGGATACGTGAGCGACAATCATAAGCCGCGCATGGTAACCCTCGATGTGCTTTCCCAATACATCGGACATAAGAGCTACATGGAATTTACCCATTGGCTCAAGACCAGCACCAAGTACAACAGTTCGTTCTTCAAGGCAAACCAGCTTGTAAGCAGCGATTTGCGTGAAGGTTCCCTCGTTTCTATCGGATGGAGCCCCAACCGTCTGCTGTTGCTCCGTTATCTGGGCGACAGTACCTATGAAATAGAGAAATCAGAGAACAGCAAGCTGCTGCCTGGCGACCGCTTCGTAACAGGTTGTTTCATCAAGGAGCAGCCCCTCTTTCTGCCTTATATCGAGCGCGGCGGCGAACGTACAGCCTCGTTCGTAGCCGGCAGAAACGGCGGACTTACCGTCATCAGCATCAACAAGAAATAAAACAACAGAAATCAAGAAAAAGAGGAAACCGTGAGCATGAAGGAAACAGAAGAAAAGAAGAAGAAAACAACATCGGGATTTACCGAAGATATCAGCAAGGAGATGAGCGAATCAAACCCTTTGCCTGTGGAGGATGCATTCAGCAATCTCCACCAATGCTACGTGTCTATTTCGGGTCATACACGCATCTTTACAGCCACCAAATACGGCAAGCGTTTCATGCTAAAATGTCTCAAGAACGATTTTCTCTACACCCCTGTTTACCGACAGGCACTCGCCAAGGAGTTTGAGATAGGCCAGCAGCTGGAACATCCCAATATCTGCCGTACCATCGACCTGGAAAAGGTTGACAACCTGGGCACGGTAGTGGTGATGGAATATATTGACGGCGACAATCTGGAACAGTTCATCAAGAAGAATGCCCTCTCGGCAGAACTCGCCCGCAAGATTGCAGCACAGCTGATGGATGCGTTGGAATATATGCACAACAAACAGATGATTCATCGCGACCTGAAGCCTTCTAACATCATGATTACCCATAACGGACAGAACGTGAAGCTCATCGATTTCGGTCTCTCGGATAGCGATTCTTTCTGCGTATTGAAATCGCCAGCCGGTACTTCGGGCTATATTGCTCCCGAACAGATGTTGCCGGGGGCCAAGGCTGAACCGCGTGCCGACATTTATTCTCTGGGCATGGTTCTGGGCGAAATGGCCAAGGCTACGGGCGATAAGGCTCTCAGCAAGATGGCAGAAATCTGTAGCTGCCGCGACCCGCAAAGCCGTCCGCAAAACATCGCCCAACTGCGCCAACGCCTGTCCTGTACGCCCCGTTACCGCCACGCCTTGTTCCTGCTCTGTGCCCTCATCATCGCCCTGCTGGCAGCCCTGGGCGGGAGCTATTATCATCTGGAGAAGAATGCCCAAGAGCCTGCATCTTCGGCAAGCGACAGCATTCAGTCTAACGACAATAAGGTAATCGACTACCAGCTTTGGGATAAATAAAGCAGAAACTTTAAACATATTTATCTCTTTTTCTTTCCATATTCGGCAGAAATACGCTACTTTTGCACCCTATATGGAACAGATTTCACCAATTCAGGCATTATTGCAGCAACGCACCCTGCTCCAGCTGGAGTATTATACCGAGAAAGAAGCCTTCCGCAAGCTTACCGAACAGATGGGAATGCAGCGGAAGGTGAAACGAGGTGATGCCTGGTTCCCGCTACAGGTGGGAAAGAGCTTTTATAATTCGCTGAACCAAACAGCCATCGAGGTATTCCGTACCTCGGATCAGGATATCGAGCACAATTTTGAGTTCGGTCGCCCCGTCATGTTCTTTATGGTCAAGAAGATGGGCAAGAATGAGAACCAGGGCAACACAGCCCTCCAGCAGTCAGAAAACCCTTCAGACGCTAATCATAAAGTTCAAAGTTCAAATCTCAAAGTTCAAAGTATAAAATATTTCTCCTTTACCGGAACCGTGAGTTATGTGGATGGCGACAGAATGGTGATTACCGTACCCGATTCTGCCCCTCTGCTCGAACTTCAGCAGTCAACCGACCCTATCGGCGTACAATTATCCTTTGATGAAACAAGCTACAAACTGATGTTCGAGGCCTTAGACCGCGTGATGAAGGCAAAGAACAACCGTCTGGCTTATCTCCGCGATTTATTCTATTCCCATCAGAAGGCAGGAAGATTCTCCTTCGAACCGATGAAGTTCCCTTGGCTCAATCCTACCCAGGAAAGAGCGGTAAACGAGGTGCTTTGGGCAAAGGATGTTGCCATCGTTCACGGACCTCCGGGAACCGGAAAGACCACGACTTTGGTGGAAGCCATCAACGAAACCCTGATGCGAGAGAGTCAGGTGCTAGTGTGTGCACAGAGCAACATGGCGGTAGACTGGATTTCTGAGAAACTGGTAGACAGAGGCATCAACGTGCTACGTATCGGAAACCCGACCCGCGTAAACGACAAGATGCTGGGCTTCACCTACGAGCGCCGCTTTGAGAGCCATGCTGATTACCCTCAGCTTTGGGCGATTCGCAAGGCAATCAGGGAATTAAGAAAGAACAGGAAGAAGGGTAGCGAGAACTATCATCAGAAGATGGATAGGCTGAAGAGCCGTGCCGCCGAGATAGAAATCCGCATCAATTCTGAACTCTTTGGCGAGGCACGTGTCATCGCCTGCACCCTGGTGGGTTCTGCCCACCGGTTGCTGGAAGGCATGAAGTTCGGCACCCTGTTTATCGACGAGGCAGCCCAGGCTTTGGAAGCCGCCTGCTGGATTCCGATGAAAAGAGCCAGCCGGGTGATTCTGGCGGGCGACCATTGTCAGCTGCCGCCTACCGTAAAGAGTATTGCGGCATTAAGAGCCGGACTGGGCAAGACCCTGATGGAGCGCATCGCCGAAAACAAGCCGGAGGTAGTAACCCTGCTGAAAATCCAATACCGCATGAACGATGAAATCATGCGATTCTCCAGCGACTGGTTCTACGGGGGCAAGGTGGAGAGTGCGCCTCAGATCAAATACCGCAGCGTATTGGATTACGACCATCCGATAACGTGGATTGATACTTCGAACGAGGAGAATCAGATAACCATAGAAGGAGGAGATGCGCCTGAAGATTCTGCATCTGCATCATCTTCTGTATCTGCATCATCTTCTGCATCTGCAACCAATCAGAATTCTGATTTGAACTTCAAGGAGCAGTTTGTGGGTGAGAGTTTCGGGCGTATCAACAAGGCAGAAGCCGAGCTTACCCTGCTTACTCTGGCGGAATACTTCACCAAGATAGGCAAGCAGCGGGTATTGAGCGAGAGCATCGACGTGGGCATCATTTCGCCTTACCGTGCCCAGGTGCAGTATCTGAAGAAGCTCATCAAGAAGTATGAGTTCTTCAAGCCTTACCGCCGTCTGATCAGCGTAAACACGGTGGATGGTTTCCAGGGGCAGGAAAGAGACGTGATCCTCATCTCGCTGGTACGTTCCAACGATGAAGGCCAGATAGGTTTCCTGAAAGACCTCCGCCGCATGAACGTGGCGATGACGAGAGCCCGCATGAAGCTCATCATCCTGGGCAACAAGGACACGATGACGAAGCATCCTTTCTACAAGAAACTGTGGGAATATGTGGAGGCAATCAATAACAACGAATAAAATAAAGACTATTTTATGCTACAACGAGACTACATACAGCGACTGATTCGCGAGTTTATGGCGGCACTCGAAAGAATGCTCGAAAAGAAAGAGGTGGAGGTGAGACGTGAGAAGATCAGGGAGCTCTACAATCAATACGTAGGTCCTTATGCCTTCTACAGCATCGCCACCATCGAGGACGTGATGAAGGCGATGGCAGGAATTGCCGACGAGGAGAAACGACTCTCCAAGATGGACATGCTTGCCGAACTCTACTATCACGAGGCGGATACCGTGGGACAGCCCGCAAGAGATGAACTGCTGAACAAGGCTTTCATGCTCTTCGATTATGTGGAAACCCACGGAGATACCTTCTCCATCGAACGCCGCAACAAAATGACACAAATCAGACAGAAGATTGGAGATGCACTCAAATAAAATGAGTGCATTCTCCCCTCTCTTTCATATTTTTAGGATAACAAAAACTAATCATAAAGTTCAATGGTCAAAGCTCAAAGTTCAAAGTCAACAAACGACATGACTATAGGCTCGCCTTTGCGAGCCATCATCAAATTTGCGATTCCGCTAATCCTGGGTTACATCCTTCAGCAGATGTATCTCATCATCGATGCCGCCATCGTGGGAAGATGGATTGGCGTGGGAGCACTTGCAGCAGTAGGCGCATCCAGCTCCATCATGTTCCTCATCATGGGCTTCTGCAACGGCTCCTGTGCCGGTTTTGCCATCCCTATCGCCCAGGCTTTCGGTGCCAAGGATTACGCCAAGATGCGGGCTTACGTAAGCAACAGCATCCGTATCGCCGTGGTGTTTGCCGTGGTCATCACCTTTCTTTCCTGCATCTTCTGCGGAAAGATTCTGCACCTGGTGAATACGCCGAAGGAGGTGTTCGATGATGCCTACATCTTCCTGATGCTGCAGTTTGCGGCGATTCCTTTTACCATCGGCTACAATCTGCTCTCCGGTCAGATTCGTGCCTTAGGCAACTCCAAGCAGCCATTCTATTTCCTCATCACCGCCTCCGTCATCAACATCATTCTCGATGGCATTCTGATTCTCGGCATGGGACTGGGCGTAGAGGGTGCGGGCATTGCCACTTGGCTTTCACAGGGAATTTCCGTGCTGCTCTGTATCTGGTTTATCAAGAAGAAGATGCAGATTCTGATTCCGAAGGGTGAGGAGAGGAAATTCGATAACAAGAAGATAAGCATTCTGCTGAACAACGGCGTTCCGATGGGTCTGCAGTTCTCGATTACTGCCATCGGCCTCATCATGCTGCAGAGTGCCAACAACGCTCTGGGAACGGTTTATGTGGCGGCATTCACAGCCTCTATGCGCATCAAATATCTCTTTACCTGCGTTTTCGAGAACATCGGAGTGGCGATGGCTACCTATTGCGGTCAGAACCTGGGAGCCAGGAAGCTGGATAGAATCGGTCAGGGCGTAAGGGCTTCCATCAGGATGATGCTGGTTTATTTCGTCTTCACCTTCCTGCTCATCTATCCGTTTGCCGACGAGATGATGATGCTCTTCGTGGATAAGGGCGAGGCAGAGGTGGTAACTTATGCTGCCCAGTTTATGCGCATAGCCAACTATTTCTATCCTTGTCTGGGCTTGCTCACCATCCTGCGCTACAGCATCCAGGGCTTGGGTTACAGCAACCTCTCGATGCTGAGTGGCGTAATGGAAATGATAGCGAGATGCGGTGTGAGTCTCTGGCTGGTACCTGCCCTGGCGTGGACGGGAGTCTGCTTCGGCGACCCTGTGGCGTGGGTCATGGCAGATCTCTTCCTCATCCCCGCCTTCCTGTGGCTTTATAAGCATCTGAAGAAGGAGCAAGTCCGATAGGGTAATTTTGACGTTTTAAAAATTTGCATTAAAAAATATTCTGCTAAGGGTTAGGAAAATGAAAATTCGATTGTAATATAGGCAAAAGAAAAGAAATAAAGTAATGCAAATAAACAAAGAAACGATAGAACAGCTCTTCCGGCAGCATTATCTGAGGATGTACCAATTGGCCAGGGTACTTCTGAAGGATGATGCAGCCAGCAAGGATGTGGTGAGCGAAGTCTTTGCCGATGTGCTCGACGGAAAGACTCAACTGGGTCTTGATAACGAGACAATAGCCAGCGAACCGCCCCTGCCTTCCGCCAACGCCGGGAGCTATCTTCTGGTGTGTGTGCGCCATAAATGCCTCAACCTGTTGAGCCGACAGAAGATGAAAGACCGGGTTCATCATCTCCTGAAAGCCGATACTTCGCCTTCGATAGCTCCCCTGGAAGCGACGATTGCCGAAATAGACAGGGAGACCGAAAAGTACGAGGCAATTCTGGCTTATATGAATGCTGAGCTCACGCCACAAACCCGCAAGGTACTCGATCTCCGTTTTCGGCAGAAACTGAAATATCGGGAGATTGCTACGGAATTGGGCATCAGCGAAGTGGCAGTTTATAAGCATCTGGCGCAAGGCATCAGAAAATTAAAGCAAAAGTTTAACCCTTAGCAGATTTATTATGGACAAGTTTGAAAAAATACTGGATATCATCGACCATCAGGAGAAGTATTCTGATGAGGAGATTCGTGAAATATTGCAGGATGAGGAATGCCGAAAACTCTATCAGACGATGGTGGAAGTGGATTCTGCACTTGAAAACCCCTCTCCTATTATTAATATAGATGAGGAATGGGAGAAATTCAGCCAGGAGCATCAACTTCAGGAAGAAGCAACTCATCCTATAACTTCCTGGCGTAAACTGGCAGCATCCATCGCCGGCTTTGTCTTGATTTCGGGTATTGCCTTTGCCGCAATCCATACTTACATCAAGCGCAGCCAGGAACCAACCCAGGTAACCGCAGACACTCATCCGGAAGCCATAAAATCAGATTCCGCAAAGCAGGTAGCAGCAAAGGATTCCCTGACTCATCCGAAACCAGAAAAGCCAGCCATTCACAAGACTTTCGAGAATGTGGCTTTCGAGCAGATGATTTCAGAGATTGCTTCTTATTATGATTTACAAGTGAAGTTTGAGAATAACGAGGACAAGACCCTCCGCCTCTATTACGAATGGAACAGTCATTCGAGCATCGAGAACATCGTAAAAGAACTGAACCAATTCGAGAATGTAAACATCGAATTGCAGCAAAACGAGCTGATTGTAAAATAACAAGCTTATCAAAAGTAAGCATAATATTATCGACTCTCAAAGTAATCATAAAGTTCAATGTTCAAAGCTCAAAGTTAAAAGTTAAAAAGTATCATTATGAGAAGATTTTCAGCCATCATATTCCTGCTGTGCACGTTCGCCCTGG
>ERZ1026890.447-NODE-447-length-25601-cov-96.897988_pt1 | contig 25601 bp, 14 predicted proteins | sample MGYA00380175_ERZ1026890 | MGnify/ENA primary metagenome ERZ1026890 (study PRJEB33269, sample SAMEA4719811) | human gut metagenome | biome: human-associated habitat; feature: organic feature; material: feces | place: Cameroon | collected 2013-10 ...
AATGACAAGGTAGTAATGATATAGATTATAAATTTTGAGTTAATTACTGTTTTTTAAAGGTGATAAGTCCTCGGGAGAAGATTTATCACCTGTTTTTTATTTTATACTTTTTCTGTCTATATCTTATTATAATGTTTCGCTGATGATTTTCTCCTTGCACTCTTCCATCAACCATTTTGGCGTACTGGTAGCACCGCAGATGCCCACGGTGTTCACACCCTTGAACCAATCCATGTTGATTTCATCAGCACTCTCTATTTGATAGCTGTTGGCATTTACGCTCTTGCATTCCTTGAAGAGCACCTTACCATTCGAACTTTTTCTGCCGCTGACAAAGAGGATGACATCATGCTTGCTGGCAAAGTTGGCGATATTCGGCATGCGGTTGGCCACCTGCCTGCAGATGGTGTCGAAGCTCTTGAAGCTGGCACCCTCCACAATATGCTCCTGGCAATATTCGATGATGCGATGGAACTCGTCGAGACTCTTGGTGGTCTGGGAGTAGAGGGCGATGTCGCGACTGAAATCCAGCTTGCCTATCTCCCTGAGATGCTCCACATCCTCCAATTTCTCTACCACGATGGCATGTCCCTCGGTCTGACCCACCAAGCCCAGCACCTCGGCATGTCCCTTCTTACCGAAGATGACAATCTGCGCCTCGGGATTGTTGACATACTGCTTTTTGATGCGGCGCTGCAGCTGGAGCACCACAGGGCAGGTGGCATCGATGATTTCGATGTTGTTGCGTTCGGCAAGGGCATAGGTCTCCGGCGGCTCTCCGTGGGCACGAAGCAAAACCTTCACACCATGGAGTTCCTTCATCTCATCATGGTCGATGGTGGTAAGACCAGCCTCATGCAGGCGCTCCACCTCCATACCGTTGTGAACGATGTCACCCAGACAGTAAAGCTTACTGCCCTTCTCCAACTCTTCCTCAGCTTTCTTGATGGCAGTGGTTACGCCAAAGCAGAAACCACTGCCGTTATCTATTTCTATCTGCACGGTTTTAAAAGTTTATTTTACATGAATCTTTACTACAATCTTGGCGTTATCCGGATCGTTCGTAATCATCAGGATACGTGGGTTCTTAGCACGCGACTTCTTCAGGTCGGCCTTCACCACGGTCACCTTCATCTTCACAGATTCTCCCGGTTCAATCTTGCTCTTCTTCAAATTCACCTGCAAGCCCATGGTAAACATCTGCATGCTTCTGATTTCGAGCGTCGACTTACCATTGTTGGTAATCAGAATCTCGCCCTTCAGTTTCTTCTTGCTGCCGAAGCTGCCCAGGTCGAGGTCGGTGGTTGAGAGTTCAGCCTTTGGAGCCATCTCCTTCTTCTCTGCCGTCATGTTGTCGAAGGCAGGAAGGAGAACGGAAGAAACCACGATTTCCTTCTCAGGGGCAATCTTGTCGCCAGGACGCTCACCCAGATAGATGGAAGTCTGGTTCAAACCGAAGTCACGCAGTTTCTTGGAATCCAGCATCAGGATGACCTCGGCAGCACGATGCGGTGCCACCTTGGATGGAGACACCTGTGCCTGCAGGTAGCTAGGCAGATGCATCACCACCGGCTCCATCATCTGCTCGGTAGGGTTAAAGATATGGATGCGCTGAACAGGGCGGTCGCCACGGTTCACGTCATCGAACTCCACCTCCTGGGCATCCGACTTGATTTCGCCCAACATCTCGTCATACGGACCTGCGAAATCCACCACATTGCTCACCACTCTGCCTCGCATCGTAAGGATGAAAGGTTCGTCGGCGGCATTGGTGTAGAGGCATACCTGCTTGTTGAAGGTGCCCATCTGCTTGGCATCATACACCGCCTTGACCACGAAGCTTTCGCCTGCGGCAATGCTCTTCTTAGGGTATTGCACCTCGGTGCAGCCACAACTTTTCAACATGTTGTGGATAACCAGAGGTCTGTTGCCCTCATTCTTCATCATGAACTCAGCCGTTACGGGATGGCGAAAAACCACCTGTCCGCAGTCTACCACCTCATGCTGGGTTGCAATCTTCTGTGCCGATGCCGGCAGCGCCAACAGTGCTGAGAGCATCAATATATTCATCCGTTTCATACTATTCTATTCTTAATTATCAATCATGAACTATTAACTATCAATTGTTAACTATCAACTCATACGCTTCTGTGCGACCGCCGAATTCCGGACTGTATGCACACTTTGCGGTGCAAGTTCCGCCCTGGTAGTCGCCCTTTCTATCCACGTAGTATTCCATTTCTACGATGTGCTTACCTTTAGATAAACGATCGAAATAGAAATTTGTTGTGTTGTCTCTTGGAGAAACATAGCAACCCAAATTCCACTGATAGCCGCTCAGCTGGTTGACTGGCTCCAGGCAGGCGGCACGCTTATCCATGATTTGCACGAAGTCGTAGTCGCGGTCGGCAGTGATGATGAGCGTTACCTTCACCTTCTCTCCCACCTTCGCCTGCGCCTTGCCCTTGCCCTGCGATTCAGCAGGAACGATGACACGGCGCACCTTGATGCCCGACTCGGCAGAAGCTATTTCGCTAAGCGGCTGCTTGAACTCCGCATACACGGCACCCCAACTGGTGTAGTCGCTCTTCTTCTTGATGCTCAGCGTAGATGCCTTGCCCGCCTTCTCGGTTTTAATATACCCCAGCGTGGTGGAATCCTGCGGCATCGGGAGCTGCTTGCCATCCAGTTTCAGCACGGCATTCTCAGCCTTCTTGTCCCAGTTGCTTTCATTGCCCTTCATAAAGGCATATACGGCATCCACGGTGTTCACCGGGGTATCCCAAACCTGGGTTCGCTTCGACATCAGGAGCCAGCGTTGCAGTTCCTCAATGGTTTGCTTGTCGTTTGGCTTCAACATCTGCAGCGCCTCTATCACGGATACCTGGGTAGGAATCTTATAGTTTCTCCAGCTGTAGAGAGCCTTGCGGGTATCGTAGTAACGACCCATCTCCTCGCGGTAAACAGCATATTCGTTCACGCTCTGCAGATATTCGCCCGCCTTCTCGCGGTAAGCGGCATTCTGCTTGCTGTTCTTGGCGAGTACCACGGCAGCACGTGCCTTGCCATAGATGGTGAAATTGCCGGTCTGCTTCGACATTTTTTCCAGCAGATAAGCCTTGTCTGCTTCCAGATTCTGCTTCATCTTTCTGCCATCCATCGAGAGGATGTAGAGATAATGCAGCGCCTGTTCGCTAGGATTCACCTTCTGCTTTTTCTCCTCCTGCTTCTTCATTTCTCTTACTTCCTGTGCTGTCTGCCAGGAGAGATAATCAATGGCAGAAGTCAGCATCTTGGCGGTTGATTTCTGAACACCGGCAATGGCATTCAGACGAACCATCATTTCGGCTACCGACGTTGTCATATATCGGCTGCCCTTCATTCCCTTCCACCAGGAGAAGGAACCGTCAGCATTCTGCAACTTCTTCAGTTTCTCCACTTGATTCTGCAATCGGATAGTCTCCAGCGAGAGATTCTTCTCAGACTGATTTTCCAGCGAGAGATGCTTCTGGATATGGGTGGTGATGGTATTGGCGTAGATGGCAGACATCAGCGAGATGGCATCCTCCTCATTCGGATTGCTGATGGCAGGCAGCGCCTTCACCATCAGCCAACTAGGATTATTGGTATATTCCACGGTCACCTTCGCATCCACTGCTCCCTTCGCCTGCTTACCCTCCTTGTTCAGGAAGAGCTTGCTCAGGTCGAAACTCTGATTGCCCTGCTGATGCAGGGTGATAGGCAGGGTATTCACCACCAGTTCACGGTTGCTCAACACCGGCAGATAATGCTGCTCGCCATCGCTATAGCCATTGCCGGCAGCCACCACCTTATTTATATATACACCTTCTTTCAATCCCGTCACATCAAAGGCTACGGTAGCTGAACCCTCGGCATCGATGCGATAGCCCTGGATCTTCTGCCAAACCACCTTATTGGTCTCCGGGTCGATAATCTGCATGCGGGCGTTGCCGCTCACCTTCTTATCTGAAGTATTGGAGAGCTTAGCCACGATGGTAGCCTTGTCGCCCTCACGAAGGAATCGAGGCATGTTAGGCTGAATCATCACGGTTTTCTGCGCCACAGCCTCATCTACCAGCAAACCGTTGCGCATCTCCTTGTCATGAGCCAAGCCCATGAACTTCCAGGTAGTCACGCTCTCCGGCAGGGTAAATCTGATGGCTACGTTGCCATTGTTGTCGCTCTCCAAGGCAGGATAGAAGAAAGCCGTCTCGTTCAGGTTTTCACGTACCTGCACCTGGTCGAGGAACTGTTCTGCATCTGAGCCAGAACCGCCGGCAAACTCCGGCATCTCTTCTACTACATCAAAAACCTTGTTGGCAGATGGAGCAGCTGCTCCTACACGAACCATCTTAGAACCACGAATTCTCACGACTTTCGCTTCATCTCGAACCAGCTCGTCTTTTTCTATACGAACAGCCTCAACGGTTCCGCCAGAAGAACGTTCCAACTTGCTCAGTTCCACCGCTTGCATATAAGCATAAAAGCTAAAGTATTTGTCATCAAACTTATCCACATCCAGTCCCTTCTCGTCATAATACTTGGTAGGATAAACGCCATTCAAGTAAAATGGGCGGAAAGTGAGGTTGTGCTTCCAGTAGCAGTTTGGCAAACTCTGATAGAAGCCCAGGGAGAAATTCCAGGAATGCTGGGCTATCTGGTCGAGCGACTTGTCATAGAGCACACTCATCAGCTGCGCCTTGGCTGGCTTATCGTCAGGGGTGGTAATCTTCAGCGTCCACTCCTCCTTCTGTCCAGGGGTCAGACGGTTGCGGAAGGTCTTCCAGGCGATATTCAGTTTCTTCTCAGGCAAAGGACGGGCGATGCTCATCATTCGGGTATAGCACTTGCCTTGCTTCACGAAACTATAGTTCAGTACGATGCCCGATGCATATTCCTCCTTGTAGGTGAAAGGCAGGGTCACGATACTGTCGCCCAACTCCCAGGCACCTTTTTCCAGAAGCTTGTTGCCGGCGATGATGGAATATACGATGTGCGCTCCGTTTTCCGAAGAGCCCACCTGGATATAGACAGGCTTGCCATCACGAGGGAAGGTCTTCGCCGTCTGATAATACCATTCGGTGGTTGGCTCCATCGGATGGGTATCCTTTATGCTGAAAAGGGTGAATTTCTGCTGCAGGGTGTCCTGTCCGCAGATAGCCTCCATCTCATGCACACCTGATGGCAACACAGCCATAGAAACCGGCGCATTCGCCTCGGCATCCTGCCATTCGTCCTTGTCGATGCGATACTTCAGATTGCTGGCTATCTCCATGCCGCTGGCATTGCGGTAAGCGAAGGTCACCGTCTTCAGACTGTCTGCCTCGATACGCTTAGGAAGATTCACCGTGAGGATGGTTGGCTTGGTGCCCAGAGGCAGACTCATCACGCCCTCGTGGCTTTCTCCGCTGATGTCGGTAACGATGGCTGAGACCTCGAAGTTGAAGAAACGGGCGATGCGCATGAAGTTGCTCATATCCGCCTCGTCTTTTCCTGACAAGGCAGCCTCCAGCGGAATCTCTACATCGAAGGTTCCGTCTTCACGAGTCACGCAACTGTCGGTCTTCACCAACTGTCCGGCAGATCCTGCACCCCACCACCAGAGTTGGTTTCTGCGGGTCACCTGATACTCCACCTTGGCTCCCTGCACAGGCACACCGGCATAGGTCTTGGCTGAAGCTTTCACCACCACGGTGTCGCCCCAGTTATATTTCTCATTCACCTTCGGGAAGGTAATCTCGAAGGTTGGTCGCTTGTATTCCTCTACTCTTACATATTTTGTTGCCGTTCCATTCACGGAGATGGAATACAGACCCGTCTGTCCCTCCTTCGGCAATTCGAAATCTACGGAAGCCGTACCGTATTCATCGGTCGTAGCCTTCTGCTCAGCCACCTGCTTCCAGTTAGCATCTCGCAGGATAAAATTCAGTTCCATGCTCTTGCCAGGCACACTGGCATCCAAGCCCTTCTTCACGATGTAGGAAATGGCTGAGGCATGTATGGTCTGACCCGGGCGATAGATACTGCGGTCGGTAAAAAGCTGATGTTTAATCTTGTCATCCTTCCGTTCGTAATAGCGGGTGCGAGAAAGATAGATATCCTTGGCTGGCGTAAACTTGTCATTGCTGGTGGAAATCAAGACGTTTCCATCCACATTCTTGAAGTAAGCCTCTCCGTTCTCATCGGTCGTCAAGCGGGCATGAACTGTTCGCTTGTCCTTCTTCGTCTTGAAACCATACCGCTGGTCATAGAGTTCTATCTTCGCCCCGGCGATAGGCTGGCCGTCTGTAGCATTCACCACCACATAGCGATGCCTGTCATCAGGCAACTGCTGGATCATCACTGCCAGATTGCTCACATAGAAGAGCTGTCGCTGCGGAGCGATGCCGGTATTATCCGAAGTCACCTCCAGCAGATAGGCACCCAGCGGCAGATTTCCACCGATTTCGATGGAATCCTTCACCTCTTCGTAATCCGGACGACCATAGTAGCTGCGGCTGAAATCCTTCTGATGCAGCTTTGTAGTCTTCTTCAGGAGCATCTTATAGGTTGCCTCATTCTGGACATCATATTCATTATCCGCCGTGATGTTGATACGGGAAATGCTCACCTTCAGGTTCTGGAGATTGCGCACGTTCAGATGCACCCACGCTTTCTGCCCAGGGCGCAATACCTGCGGCATATCCTGCACCCGGAACATCGGTTCGGTGAGTCGCTTCTGCGCATTTCTCAGTTCGTTCATTCTCGACCATCCTCCCCAGCGGCTCAGCGCATAGTTGATATAGTTGAGCTTATCCTGCGGTTTGGCATCGGTAGCACCTTCCATGAAGCGGAAGTGCTCCACGGCAAGTTCGCCTGCCTCCGGAATATCCTGATATACGTGGATGAGCGAGTCGATGGTATTCAGATACTTCGACTTCTTCACCTCTCTCACATCGTCCTGACGGTATTTCTCGATGAGTTTGTAGGCACAGAGACAAGCCGCACCCCGATTTCCCACCTTATTATAATAGGTGTACATCAGAAGATACGCCTCCTTGCTGTCAGCCTCGAAACCGATGAGATGCAGCAGATCGTTGTTGAAGGAACTGCCATCCACGCCCTTCAGCATCAATGGCACATACTCGGTAGAAGTATGTTTGGCAAGGAGTTCTGGCTGTTCCAGGGCTTTCTTGAAGAACTCCTGGCTCTTCTTTAAGTTCACATCCCGCTGGGTCAAAGAAGAAGCACTTGGGTCCAAAGAAGCATCATCACCTAGGTCCAAAGCAACATCATCACTTTGATCCAGGGCAACATCATCCCCCTCTATCCCATAATAATTATCACGATAAACCTTGCCCAGCACGGCATATCTCACCGCCTTCAATGCCGGGTCCTTCACCTTCTGCAGCTCAGTTTCCATCCGCTTCACGTTCGGCGTCAGCGAATCGGCAGAAATCTCTTTCCAGAGAATCATCTGCCTCATCTCAGCCGCCATCAGCTGTCCGTAGTCTTTAGCCGCAGAAGCCTTGGAGATGATTTTCTTCATCACCCCAATCTCGCTCTTAGGCTGGTCCTTCTGAGCGATGATGTCAGCTTGCTTCCACAAGTTGTCGTATGTCTGTGCCGCTGCTTGCATCAAGGCAAACACGGCAATGATGAGTGTTAGAATGTATCTTTTCATAAGCCAACTGTATATTATGTTAATTATAACCTGTTAAACATCAAACTTTCTAGTGCAAAAATACAAAAAATATCTGTTTTCTAACCTTTAAACTGAAACTTTTTGCTATCTTTGCACCAAAATAATATAAATTACCTAAAAATAAACATTAAAAAAACAATGGTAGAGAAAAAGTACGGTCATTTTGATGACGCCAATCGCGAGTACGTGATTACAGATCCAAAGACTCCATGGCCTTGGATCAACTATTTGGGTAACGAGGATTTCTTCTCGCTCATCTCAAACACAGCAGGTGGTTATTCCTTCTACAAGGATGCCAAGTTCCGTCGCATCACCCGTTACCGCTACAACGGTGTGCCGATGGATAACGGCGGTCGCTATTTCTACATCAAGGATGGCGATACCGTATGGAACCCAGGGTGGAAACCTTGCAAGACACCACTCGACAGCTACGAGTGCCGCCACGGCATGAACTATACCCGCATCACGGGCAGCAAGAACGGCGTGGAGGCAAGTGTGCTCTTCTTCGTGCCACTGCACACCTGGGCAGAAGTGCAGAAGATGACGCTGAAGAACCAGTCGCAGGAGGTGAAGACCCTCAAGGTATTCTCCTTTGCCGAATGGTGCCTCTGGAATGCTGCTACCGACATGGAGAACTTCCAGCGCAACTTCTCTACGGGCGAAGTAGAGGTAGAAGGCTCTACCCTCTATCACAAGACCGAATATCGTGAGCGCCGCAACCACTATGCTTTCTACACAGTGAATACCGAGATTCAGGGCTACGATACCGACCGCGAGAGCTTCATCGGACTCTACAACGAGTTTGCCGAGCCGGAAGCCGTGATGGAAGGCAAGCCACGCAACAGTTTTGCCCACGGATGGAGCCCTATCGCATCGCACTACATCGAAGTAACCCTGCAGCCAGGCGAGAGCCGCGACCTCATCTTCCTGCTGGGCTATGTGGAGAACGAGCAGGACAAGAAGTTCAGCGCCAAGAAGGTGATCAACAAGGAGAAGGCTCATCAGCTTATCGCCAAGTTCGATACCACCGAAAAGGTGGATGCTGCCTTCGCAGAACTCAACCAGTACTGGGATAACCTGCTGAACATCTTCACCGTGAAGAGCGGCAACGACAAGTTAGACCGCATGGTGAACATCTGGAACCAGTATCAGTGCATGATTACCTTCTGCATGTCGCGTTCGGCAAGCTTCTTCGAGAGCGGCATCGGCAGAGGCATGGGCTTCCGCGATTCCAACCAGGACCTCGTAGGCTTCGTTCATCAGATTCCAACCCGTGCCCGCCAGCGCATCATCGATATCGCCAGCACCCAGTTCCCTGACGGCGGCTGCTATCACCAGTATCAGCCACTCACCAAGCGCGGCAACAACGATATCGGAGGCGGTTTCAACGACGACCCATGCTGGCTCATCTTCGGCACCGTGGCATACATCAAGGAAACGGGCGATTTCTCCATCCTCTCTGAGCAGGTGCCTTTCGATAACCAACCGGGCAGTGAGGTGAGTCTCTTCGAACATCTCAAGATTTCGATGAACCACGTGATCAACAACCTGGGTCCGCACAAGCTGCCACTCATCGGCAGAGCCGACTGGAACGACTGTCTGAACCTGAACTGCTTCTCCTGGGACCCTAACGAGAGTTTCCAGACCACCGAGAACAAGGGCGAAGGCAGCAAGGCTGAGAGCCTCATGATTGCCGGACTCTTCGTGGTAACCGGCAAGGACTACGTGGCACTGTGCAAGCAGCTTGCCAAGGAAGCCGTAGAAAGCAAGAATGGCATTATCGCCGGACTTGCCGAGGAGGATTACCTGGCAGAAGCCGAGCGCATGCAGCAGGCGGTGGATGCGATGAGCGAAGCCGTGAAGCAGCATGGCTGGGACGGCGAATGGTTCCTGCGTGCCTACGATTTCTTCGGCAACAAGATTGGTAGTGATGAGAACGAGGAAGGCAAGATTTTCATAGAGAGTCAGGGCTGGTGTACCATGGCGGGCATCGGAGCGGAAGAGGGTCTCTGCGCCAAGGCATTGGATAGCGCCAAGGAGCGCCTGGAGTGCGAGCACGGCATGGTGCTGAACAACCCAGCCTACACCACCTATCATGTAGAGATGGGCGAGATTTCATCCTATCCTGAAGGTTACAAGGAGAATGCCGGCATCTTCTGCCACAACAATCCTTGGGTCATCATCGGCGAAACCGTTGCCGGACGTGGCAATGATGCCTGGAACCATTATACCAAGATTCTGCCAAGCTATGTAGAGGAGAAATACCAGACCCTGCACAAGGTGGAGCCATACGTCAACTGCCAGATGGTAGCCGGCAAGGATGCCGCCAAGCCTGGCGAGGGCAAGAACTCCTGGTTAACAGGTACAGCCGCCTGGATGTGGTACACCATATCTGAGTTCATCCTCGGCATCAAACCGGATTACGAGGGATTGAACATCGACCCATGTCTGCCAAGCACCGCCCATGAATACGAGGTAACCCGCAAGTTCCGTGGTGGCGAATACCACATCGTGGTGAAGAACCCAGAAGGAAGGGAGAAAGGCGTGAAGCAGATTACGGTGGATGGCAAAGCCATCACAGGCACCATTGTTCCTTGCCTGGAAGGCAAGCACGAAGTGGTGGTGGAAATGTAGGAATAGTGATTAGTTAGTAGTGATTAGTGATTAATTAGTAGTGATTATAGAATGAGAAATCCCATGGCGAGCTTCAGCAGCGGGCCATGGGATTTTTATTATATAATCTAACCTAAACTTAAATCTTCTATTCAATATAAACCTGGTCTAAGACCATGCCATCGTCCAGAGCCTTGATGCTGAGGAGATGCTTCTTCATTTTGGCGATAGGCAGCTTGATGCGCACACGAGCCTGACATTGCAGGGTGTTTACCTTCCACCGCTCTTCTCTTCCCTTGGTCTGGTACTCCTTGACTACAGGCTTTCCACCATCCAGCGAGAGAGCGAATCGCAACTTGTTATCCACAGGATGAGTCGGAACCCAACGAACTTCGATGGTCACCGAATCACCCTTCACCTTCTTACCTTCGAAACCAAAACCTATCTCCTGATTTCTTGCTATGCTAGCCGCCTTGCCTTCATAGCCCAATCCATACCATGCGATAGGATGGCCCACGGTGGCATCTGTGGCATTCCATTTTGCCAAATACTCAGGGTCTTTCACCATTGGCTGGGAAGCCTCCGTATGCGGCACACGGCTGAACACAGGCAGCCTGCGAGGCTGGAAATCCATGATTCTGTTCCACTTGCCGTGGTTGTAATAACCCTCGTTGTAAATCTTGGTCAGGTTCACGATGCTGTCGTATGCCGCATCGCTCTTGGTCCAATATCCAGCACCCCCATCCTTGGAGGTTTCCTTGCCGTGACGAGCCAGCTGCCCATAGAGCAACTTATTGTTCATCTGGGCAGCAGCCTGCACGGGATATTTGAATAGTTGATAGAACTCATCCTTTCGCTCCTTAGGCAGATTGCCTTTGGCTATCTCCTTGCAGAGCATCTTGTCAATTTTCTCTGATTCATCTGCCAGCTTCTTGTAATCAGCCAGACGGGCGTTGATGTAAGCCTCGCTCCAAGGCAGGTCGCTGATCATCTTATACTTCGGATCTCTTTCTTCCGTTCTCGTATTCGCCATAAACTCCGGCTTGCGGATGTATGCCAGGCGATAGCTCTCCTGCATCACAGGCAGCATCTTCTCTGCCAACTGCTTGCCGAACTCGCGGGTCCAGAAGTTCATCTCGTGCTGAGCCAGCCATTCATTATTCGGCTGCATCTCCTGGTCGGCTCTGTCGCCCGGATAGATGCAGTTCATGTTCCACGCCATATCCAGGAAGAGTTCTATCTGATACTCAGCAGGCTTGATGTCGCCCACGTTCAGAATCCAGAACTTCTGGATACCCTTGTGCCAAGCCATCGACATCTGCTGATACATCACCGATGGCGAGAAGGTGCCGAGCCAGAGGTAATCGTGCGGACGACCCCAGTAGCTCACGTGGTAGTAGATGCCGTTGCCACCCTTGCGGGCACGCTCTGCGGCAGTAGGAAAGTGGCGCACCATGCCATAATTGTCGTCACACCATACCAGGCACACATCCTCCGGCACCTGCAAGCCTGCATGATACACGTCGAGCACCTCCTTGTAAGGCACGAACAACTGAGGCACCTGCGTCACATCCTTATCCACATATTTTCCCAACAACTCTCTCTGCGCCTTCAAGACGCTATCTAATACTGTTTTTTGCTCCGCCACGGTCTTGGCTCCCTGCATCGCACCGTCGTGTACGCCTCGCATACCGATGGTGTAAAGGATAGGCTGGTTGGCCACCTCCTTCACTCTGTCTTCCCAGAACTGGAGCACATTCTCCTTGTTGTGCACAAAGTCATACTTACCCTTGCCTCTTGCCGGCCATTCGCCTGCCGTGCTCGAAGCCATCGGCTCGCAATGGGAGCCGCCTATATAGATGCCATACTGCTGAGCCACCTCTCTGTTGCCCTGAGTCAGGAAGAAAGGCTTGGTGCATTCGTGCATCGCTGGCCAATAGGTGTTGGCACGAAGACGAAGCAGCAGTTCGAAGATGCGGGCATTGGTCTTCGGACCGATATGCCCCTTGATATCCGATGGCTCGTAGGTCTTGCCCGACCATGGCATCAAGCCCCAGTCCTCATCGTTGATGAAGATGCCTCGGAACTCCACCGATGGTGCCTGCTCGTTGCGATAGCCATCCTTCAGGCAGAAACTGTCGAGCTGCTTCGGCTTGGCATCCGCCCACCATTCCCAAGGCGATACGCCCAGCAATCTTGAAACCTCCAGGATGCCGTAGGCGAGTCCGTGGTCATCGCTACCTTTTATATATAGGTTGCCATTCTCAGCTTTAATCTGAAACGCCTCCTTTTTGTAGGCGAAGGCTGCAGCATCCTTAGAAAGAATGATAATGTTCTTATCAGAACTTACCTTAGATGATTCATTCTTATCAGAAGATATCTGAATTTTCATCTCACTTCCCAGCACCTTCTTGATGTCGCCCTGCAACATTTTCAGTGCTGTCTTAGCCACAGGTGCCATCTGCGTGGTATCTGCCTTTATAACCACCGGGCTTTCAGTCTTGAGGTCGAAGGCAAACGATGATAGGCTCATCCATGCGGCCAGACCTGCGAATAATATCTTTTTATATCTCATTTTATATCTATCAATTAAAGGTTATTTTCAATTTCTTTTGCAAAAGTAATACTAATCAATGAATTGGAGTGCGTAAAATTCATCAAAAATGTAGCAAAATTCGTCATTTCAACATTCCTTGCACTATTTGTACTTTTGTTTGAACGATAATTGGATATCAAATCACATACAGCTCCCTTTTTATCGACAAGAGATGAAAAGGGAGCGTTTTTATCAGATGATGGTAATCCAGATGTCCTCCTCCTTCAGCTGCGCCTCATTCATTTTCTTCATCAAACGATGCAGCCAGATGCGGGAGTTCACCACCATGCCCTTCACCCTGTTCTCTCCCACCAGGATGCAGCCCAGGGTATCTTCCGCCTTGTTGCCGGCATGGATACGGATGCCCTCGAAGCCCGGCACGCCCATCAGATAAGGCAGCCACTTCTTGAACTTCTGAGACATGGTGATGAACACATGATAGGTGCCCTCGGGGATGGCGGTATGCCCCGGAATCTTTCTCGCCACCTTGCCGCTCACACGACTGTATTTGCTGTTCTCCTCCTCGGGCGATAGCTTGACGCCCTTCAGGTTGCGCCACGTAGGCTCCAGCGTATCGCAGAAGTAAGTATCCCGGGATAGCAACTTCATATCGAAGGTATGTTCAAAACTGCACTTGTCACCGACATTCTTGCCGCTATGCACCTTGTGCTTCACATCACCATCGGCCAACAGATAAAGTCGGCCGATGGTATAATCATTCTTCTTGGCAATTCTCTTTAATACGATTTGCATGATAAGATAATGTATAATTAATAATGTATAATTAATAATGTGGAACTATCAACTATAAACTCTCAACTATCAACTATTATATAGTTTGATAAAAACTGAGTCACTGAGTTTCTGAGTCACTGAGCCATTCTCCTTCATCTGGATATAGCCACGGCTCACCCAGTTTCTCAGCATCTTTGCCGTGCCCTTGGCTTTCATCCCGTTATCGGCACGCATACTTTCCACCTGTCTGAACGAGAATTCGTCGGGCAGCAGCGCCAGGATGCTAGCCGGACCCCTCTTGCTCTCCTGCTCGCCCTCCTTTTCCGCCTTCTTGATGGCATCGCCGAAGAAACGCATCTTGCAATACAGGTCGTAACGCTCGCTCCAACGGATAAACTCCGCTATCTCCGGCTCCCATTTTAATCCGTTCGCCACATAGAGCACGCACGCCTTCAGATAGGCTATCACGTTGGCACGGAAGCTCAGGTTCTCATACACACGGTCTTGCGAGAGACGGGAGAAGTCGGCATTCTCGTTCTTCAGCGTCTCGGCAAGTTCAAACGCCTCCTTGCACTCTATGTCGCCCGAAAACTTGCAGAGGTTCTCGATATAGGGCTTCAGCTTCTGCCTGAAGGCATCATCATAGGTGCCGTATCTCGGAATATCCTCGCCAATCTCACGCTCGGGAATCGTACAGAAGTTGATTCGCGAGATAGGTCCGTCGGTGAGCACTCTTCTGAAATACTTCAATCCCTTCTGGATGGTGGTAGATGCATTCCAGTTGAAACGGATGGTAACTCGCTCGGTTACAGACGATGTGCCCACGCGTGTCTGACCGTAGGAGTTGTTCGGATCTGCGGCAAGACACATGATTCTGAACTGCTGGTTGCCGGTGCCCTTGAGGGCGTCAAACTGGTCTATCTCGTTGAGTGAGGTATAGAGGAAGTGTTCCTTCGCCTCGGCGGTACGCATCACGAAAGCCGGATTGGTCATGTCGGCATCAATCTCCTGGATGATGAGGTTTTCGGGGCGCTTACGCTTATCCTTGTTGGCACCCTTACGGTTGATTTCATCCTTCCACTCCTTCTCACGCATCAGATTGTCCCTGTCGCGCTTACGGATATCCTCCATGATCATCGAGATAGGCATCTGCACGCACGATTTTCCGGCAGAGGAATGGCCGAGGAGGCAACAGGAGAGTCTGGCTTCATGCGGCACATTGTCGATATACCTGAACCGCGCCTGCCACAGATGGGTGGCGAGTGGCGGAAAGATGGCATGAGCCACGGCAGGCTTGTAGATATCCGGAGTTTGGGATACCAGGAGTTCTACCAGCTTGGGCAGCTTCTCGGGCATGGGCGGCGGAGCAGGGTATTCCTCGTCGTCGTTACTTTGAACTTGGAACATTGAACTTTGAACCTTATGATTACCAGCCAGGCCCAAAGCAGAATGAAAGCCCGCCAGGCCCACAGCCCCCGTTAGGCGCCCCGGGGATTTGCAATCCCCGGCAAGCAAGCTGTACCCAGCATCCCCCATAACAGTGCCCCCAACCAATCCGGAAGCTACCTGTTCCGCCGCAGCATTGATACGAATCACATCACGAGAGAATGGCTTGGAGCTATCCCCATATTTCGCATAGAAATCATGTATAAGCTGGTGGCAGTCTCGCTCATTATAATAGCTTGGCATCTTCTTCGCCACCACCTTCATCAATTCCTCTTCTCCCATTACTCTCGAAGCACCTGCGCTCATAATGGCGAGCAGGGAAGAATGTCTGGAGCCGATGGTATCGATATCCATCCCGCTCAATCCCGCAGCCTCCTTGAAGAGTTCGAAAGCTATGAGATTCTTCTCACTTGCTTCTTGGGTTGCCACTCCGCCAGCATCTTGAGCATCTCCAGCATGGCTGAGATGAGAATCATTAACACGATGGCTATCACCAGGTTGGGCAGGCTGAACAGCAGTGCCAGCAGAAACAGCGTTATCGCCGTTAGTGCCCGAAAATCGATTGTCTTCACTTTGAACATTGTCTTTACTATTAACTTTTAACTTTAAACTATTAACTGCCACACCTCTTCCGTCAATCGTCAGCCCCCTCTTCACGAAAGCCTCTCTTCTCAACGAAATCTCCTCTGCGGGCAGCACCCCATACCACTCCTTAGAACGATAAATCTCGGAATCCTTATCCGTGATATAAATCATTCGCTCAGGCGATATGCAGCTCTCATCATAAGGCACGCCCAGCGCCTCGCAATACGCACGCTGCGTCTCCTCGATGGTCATCCCCACCGGCATGCGGATATCAATATGCAGTTTCTTTCTGGCGGAATACTCCAGATGCAGCAGCATCCCCTTCCAGATGGTGTCGCTGCAGTTCAGCTCTCTCGCACGCTCAATCGCCTGCTCCACATACTCCTTCTCATCCACATCCACGGTAGTCTGAAAAAGGAAAGCCGTAGGATCAGCATTATCCTGTGCCCTTCGATTCTTCAGAAACCGATAATAATGAGCGCAACGGAAAGGCAGTTGCCCCTTGATTCTCAGTTGCGCCTTGGCAATCTTGGCCTCATCAGCCCTGTCCACGCTGCGAATGGACTTCTCGCCACGAATCTGCAGCACCATCTCGTGCAGCCAGGGCAGCGAGATGGTCTTGTCATACTCCGAGAGTGGCTGGCAGCAAGCGTTGCCCTTGTTGCCCCCTCGGAACCCGTTGAATGCAATCAGATGTTGCATCGTTTCATTTTGTACACTCATGATTTTTTAATTTTCTTCATCGGATTACACGGAGAAATCGGAACATTCTTGCTCCATGGATTACGCACGGAATTTAAACGGATTTGGCCTTGCGGCCATTGGGCTAGCGCCGTATAGGCTGGCTTGCGATTGCCCAGCAATGGCTGGCTTTTTCCAACCGAGCAGGTCAAAAATCTGCGAAATCTGCGTTATCTGCGTGACTTTCTTGATGAATTAAGGTCACGCAGATTTCGCAGATGACGCAGATTTTTCCTTCTACCACATCTCATCCGCAGATGAGACCTATCCGGTCGGATTACGCAGATCTTTCTTGCGATTCTCTTATAAGTATGCCACAGCAAGGAATATCTGCGAAATCTGCGTCATCCCAGACCGAACAGGTCAAAAATCTGCGTCACATCTAAAGAAAAAGCAGCAAAGAAAAATCTGCGTCATCTGCGAAATCTGCGTGACCTAAAAAACAATCCGCGAGTAATCCGATGAATAATAAATGATTAATAATTTATCCCAGATTCTTCACCTCATACATTTCTGCGAGTTCCCAGAAACGCTTCACCAGGTCGTGGACAAACTTGCGGCCCTTCTCGGTCCATACCAAGTAAGTGCTCGTCACCACTCTACCCACTTCACGCTTCGTTCCGTCGCCCGCAGGCGCCATAAAGGCACGATACTTGGTGCGGCTCTTCGCCAGCCCCATGTGCGCATAATCCGCATAGAGCATATACTGCCCACTCTGGTAATACTGCACATGCAGGGAACAGAGCGAGCGGTTCAGCTCCTGCGCCGTGATACCCAGCTCCTTCGCCACCTGGGTAGTGGTGAAGCACGAAACGGAATCCAGCACATTATCCGAGTACATCGCCTTCGGCAGAAGCCCATCCACCTGACGCTCCAAAGCCACCACATTCTGTCCCTGGATAGCCATGCGAACCATCTGGTCGTTCACCTCCTCGTTGAGTCGATGAATCTCCTCATCCTGCTCGCCGATGAGCTTCTTGTCGAGTCCCATCTGCACCTCCTGATCATGCAGTTTGGATTTCTGCTCCTCCATCAGCTTCTTCTGCTCTTTGAGCAGCTCCTTCTGCTTCTCCAGCAGCACCTCCTTTTCCTTCAGGGTAGCACGGAGAATCTGTTCGGCATTGCGAATCATCTCCTCCTCGCTCTCCCCTTCATTCACCGGGATATAACCGCCCGTCTTGCGAATCTGCGGCAGCACCACCGAGGTAACCCAATCCTTAAACATCAAGGCAGATGGCAGCTTGGACCCGAGCACCAAGGCATAGAATCCGCTCTCGTTAACGAAGATCATCTGCGTTAAACGTTTGGCAGGAGTTCCATCCTTCTTCATGCCCACCTCTACCCATACGCACTGTTTTAGTGCATCATGTTGGTTAACTCGCTGTCTTACAGCATTATCCGCTTTCTTATATCCCAGCACATCACACAAATCCTTAGCACAGAACCAAGGTTCTCCTTTCTCATCAGTAGCCGTGCGAACCATTCCGAACTCAGGATTTTTAAACACACACACCGGTGCCGCCATCTTCTTATTCTTAGAAGACTGTGCACCACTCTTGGCAGAGGTAGCAGCCTTGCTGCCCTCTGCCTTCTGATTCATTGATTTCATCATAACGAATAAAATTTAATGTAAATAAAAAAATAGGATTTAAAAAAAATGTATCAGCCTTGTCAAAGAACGATGGGCTGATACGCTGCGCCAACTACAACATGGCGCGAAATCCATGCCAGCACCCTGGCGATAGGAAACGGAAAAGCCCCGAATCCCAGAACACGGCTCGTTCTGAAATCCGGGGCAAAAGTACTGCTATTTTGCGAAATAAAAATAGTACGCACTAGTACACCATACTAGTACTAGTACTTGTTAATCTTATTGTTATATGCCTTGGTTTGCTCGGTATCCTGACCATTCACAAACCCCATTCTCAACCTCTCTTTATTGGTGTTCCACAACTGGGAAAAGTCCACCCAGCAGGAAGTAAGCTTCAGCTCAAACTGGGCCTTCATAACAATACAACCCATCTGAGCAACAGTCAGTTGAGGATCTGGCTGATAATTCTCATCCAACACTCCGGCAGCCTGCATTTTATGAAGCCAGGCAATCCCTTGGGGCGTAGAAAGCTCCTTGGGAATGGCCGTAACCTTAGCGACCTCCTCCTTCGCCTTTTCTTCAGCGTCAGAATCCTCATCATCCACCACCTCGAAATCAGCCTCACAGACATCATCCTGCGAAGCCTGATATTGAGCCGGATTAATAAACTCATTGATATTATCAACATGGTCTATGCGAATCATTCTAGACTTGTCATAGAAATTATAAGTATCATTTGTCTCCATCTTTCTCCTTCTTTTTATTGTTCAATATTTTGAAACGGTTATAATCACCTGGAATCTGCACGAGGATACTATGATCGCGCATGTTCACGTTAACTACTACGACGATTAATCTCATCTGGGTGAGCTTAATCAGCGCTTTGTACAAAAATTTAGCCATAATCTATTTCTTTTTTGTTGTTTGCTTGTAATGACTAAACTACTTGCCTCACTTTTTGGGAAGGAGGGGAGCCCTTACGTGTTTCGCAAGGTGACGGATGCTATAGGGGACATGATACGGCATGAAGCTCAGACATGCCCCCAAAGACATAATGATTGTTCCATATTTGCTTTTGATTGTTTATAGTTTATATTTTAAAAACTCTCTTGTCGCTTATAACTGGTATTAGTCGACTTTTTTCTTGCTACTTATACAAATCACTATTTCAGTACTATCTGACGCAAGTCTTCTCCTTTATTAATCAGGTCAAAACATATATCAGCTTTATAACCGAAGATACGCCTGTATTTCTCGATATTGTCATTAATGCCCTGTATCTTTTTCTTATAATCCGAAACGGTATCATTTCCCTCAAGGTCCTTTTTATATTTCATCAGATAATAAGCTATGACATAAGGCATTTTCCCCAAAGTAGAAATCGAAATCTTAGGATCAGTCTTTCTCAATTTTGTTATTGTTTTCTGACTTATCTTAAAATCTGCTTCCACATGAGAAGGAATGATGATTTTAGCAACTACCAAGCTATCCAGGAAGTCTCCTATGCACTTGATACCTGCATTCTTCATCACGATTACATGATAATTATATTTATTTTCTATTTTACTTTCTGTGTTCATTTTATTTTTTTTAATTTGAGCGCAAATTAAGTAAAATATTTGATAAGTTCCAAATCGTGTGCTGCACATAGAAATTACCAGTTTCCTTAAATATTTTAACGTTTTTATGTTTTTATAAACATTAAAAATAGAGATTCAAGCAAAAAGAGAGAAAGTAAACATCGTTAACGAGTTACTTTCTCTCTCCTTACTTTTATAGATGGGTAAGTAATATCATGAGAACACCCTGGTGTAGCTTGCATCCTCCCCGTCCCCAAAGGGGGCGAATGTGAATAACCGCGGGTGGAATGACCGAAGGTCATGGAACCTGCGGATAGCTGATACACACTCTCCAATCGTCCCCAAAGGGGGCGAACAGGGGCAAGACTGGGTGTGGTTCGCCCCCCTTGGGGACGCTCCCTTTCTCCCGGTGCCTATCCGCAGGTTCCATTCCCTTCGGTCATTCCACCCGCGGTTATTGAAAGTTGGCCCCCCTTGGGGACCGGAGGTTGCCTGTGGGAGCTCGTGGGGGAATACCTTTCGAGGGGACTATCGGGTATCTGGAAAGCTCGAAAAAGGAGGTGAAAACTTGGCGTCCAGGCGGATTTGCAATCCGCCTTCAAAAAATGTTCCAACCTATTTGGGATTTGCGGATTTGGAATCCGCAGCAGGCAAGAATGCTGTTGCTGGATTAGGGCTTACAAACCCCTCGTCTTCCTTCAAGAAAAGACGGAATCTTTACATTTTCGCCTTTTTAGGCTTCCGGAGGCATTCCTGATATGGTTTTTCTGAAAATGGGAGGGAAAAACGGAAAAAACAGATTTTACCACCTAAATAACAAAATTTACCCGTCGCATTGGAGCAATGCGACACCTTGAACATAGGAAGTAGACACATGAACAGGGGAAAAATGCATCTTATTCCAAATATTTTTTGTATATTTGCAGCGTGAATCAGATACTTTACTTATCTGTCAATAGATGAATATACAAAATAAATATTTTACATAAATCATTTAATCCAAATTATTGAGTATGAAACAGAAACAAGTACACAAATCGAATTGGCTCGTCACGATGCTGATGCTCGTGATGGCTATCCTCATGCCTTATGGGGGGGGTGCATGGGCACAAACGAAGCCTTCCAGTGGTGATGGCTCAGCAGACAATCCTTATAAGATATCATCTGCTGCCGAACTGGCTTGGTTCCGTGACCAGGTGAATAGTGGTAATACAACCATTTCAGCCACGCTGACTAAAGATATCGACTTGTCTGAGTTCTGCCATGCGAAGGATGGCACCAAGTATACTGAAGAAGTCAGTTGGACTCCTATCGGTAACTCAGATAATATGTACCAAGGTACATTTGATGGCAACGGGAAGACCATCAGTAATCTCTACATCAATGACATCTCTGAGAATATCGGTATCTCCGGCTATGCCAGTTTCTTCGGCTATGCTGATGCAGGTGGCAACATCAAGAACATCACTTTCGACAATGCAAAGGTAAAGAGTACTAATGATGATTATTGTTCTGGAATTTTGGTAGGAGTTGCAGGCTCTTGTATTGAAAATATCAAGACCTTGGTTAACTGTTCGGTAGAAGGAAAAAGCTACGTTGGCGGAATAGCAGGAAGAGCAAATGGCGACATCGGCAACTGCGAAAACCATGCAATGGTGAAGGGTGCACTCTATGTAGGAGGTATTGTAGGTAACTATGTGTTTTCCGACAAATCCATCACTTCATGCGCCAATTATGGTGTCATAACAGGTACGGGAGAGATAGTTGGCGGCATTGCTGGATATTTTAACTCAGGAACCATTCAGAATTGTGCCAACTATGGCGATATAACTGGAGCTGATTTTGTCGGAAACCTGATAGGAGATGGTTATATATGTAATCTGAACAATGTGCTTGGCACTGGTAATGTTACTGCTACTTCTGCAGATCGTGCCGGTCTCCTTGTTGGAAACATTGACAATTCCTCCAGCACCACTTCTGGCATCTTGGCATACAACAGCAGCGCAAAGCTTACCATCAATGGAACTGAGCAGACAGATGGTGCTGTCAAGGCTGTCGGACAGGGCTCATTGACATCTTCCGAAAAGATAATGGCATTCACCGCAGAACAATTGAAGAGCGGCATGGTTGCCAATCTGCTCCAGAAAAATGTCTCAGGAAGTGCAAAATGGGGACAAAAACTGAACACAGACGATTATCCTTTACTTGGCTCTGCTGATGAGGTTTACTCAGGTAATGCGACATCGAATTGTTTAGGCGAGGTGGAAAGTACAGTTACATTTACCAACACAAAGCCAGCACAAGAAGGCACAATTACGATTAAGCATGGCGATAGTCCCATACATCACGAATTTGTGGATGCTACCTGCACCACAGATGGCAACATCGAATATTGGGAATGTAATCTTTGTCATAAGTTTTTTTCAGACGAGCTGTTGACACAAGGAGTGAGCACTCTTGTAGTATCAGCTACAGGACACGAATATGATGAGAACGACAAATGCACGAAGTGTCAGCAGGAAATGCCTTTCTTGACATTGGGCAACAATTCCATAACTATCGGAAAAACGTATGGCAGCAAGAATGAAATCAGCGGTTACAATCTTTATAAATATACAGCTCCAGAAGATGGCATATTGGAGGTGACGGCTGCTAGCGGCAAAGATACCTATGGCACCCTGTGGGAGAGCCGTACGGCTGCATCTTACTTGACATATAATGATAATGGCAATGGCAGAGACTTCAAAATCACCTATACTGTAACGAAAGGCACCACTTATTATATCGGTGCAAGAGAATATTCTGGCGATGCCATCGAAGGCGAAGTCAAGCTCAATGTAAAAATGAATGGTCTTGATGGTGAATTAACAGGCATGACTGGTAAAGGAACTGAGGCGGAACCATTTGAGCTAAAGACGGCAGATCATCTGGCGTGGTTCCGTGACTTCGTGAATGAAGGTAACATGGAAGCCTGTGCAAAGATTGCCGATGATGTGAAAGAAATTGATATGAGCACTGTATGCCATAAGGCTGATACCGAAAAGCAGGTAGCAGAGCTCAGCTGGACTCCTATCGGCAACTTCGCTCGTAATAAGTATCAAGGTACATTCGATGGCAACGGGAAGACCATCAGTAATCTCTACATCAATGCCACCTCTGATTATACCGGTTTCTTCGGCTATGCAGAAAAGGGCAGCATCAAGAACATCACTTTCGACAATGCGAAGGTAAAGAGTACTGGTAATCTTTATACTGGAATTTTGGCAGGATTCGAAGAGCTTTGTATTATTGAAAATATCAAGACCTTGGCTAACTGTTCGGTAGAAGGAAAAGATTACGTTGGCGGAATAGCAGGAAGAGCAAGTGGCGACATCGGCAACTGCGAAAACCATGCAATGGCGAAGGGTGCATTCTCTGTAGGAGGTATTGTAGGTGCCTATATGGAATCCGGCAAATCCATCATTTCATGCGCCAATTATGGTGTCGTAACAGGTACGGGAAACAGCGTTGGCGGCATTGCTGGAAATTTTGGCTCAGGAACCATTCAGAATTGTGCCAACTATGGCGATATAACTGGAGCTGATTTTGTCGGAAACCTGATAGGAGATGGTTATATATGTAATCTGAACAATGTGCTTGGCACTGGTAATGTTACTGCTACTTCTGCAGATCGTGCCGGTCTCCTTGTTGGAAACATTGACAATTCCTCCAGCACCACTTCTGGCATCTTGGCATACAACAGCAGCGCAAAGCTTACCATCAATAAAATAGAGCAGACAGGTAATGCTATCAAGGCTATCGGACAAGGCTCATTGACCTATCCTGACGGTAAGAATGAAGCTGACGTGGTCAAGGCATTCACCCCAGAGCAGCTGAACAGCGGTGAAGTGGCTTACCTGCTCAACGGAAGCAAATCAGAAGGCAAACTGGCTTGGTATCAGAAACTCGGCACAGATGCTTATCCTGTGCTTGTTGCTGAAGAGGGCAATACTGTATATCATGGATCGTTCACTTGCTGCGATGGAACGGCTTCCTCATATAGCAACAGTTCTTCTGAAAATGAATTGGTTCACGTAGCATCTGCCACTTTAACCAGTCCTAAGTTCGACTCAGCCAAGCTCATCTATCACATGGGCTGCCGCAACGAGAAGTGCCCTGAGCATAAGTATGCAGCAAATGCAGATGGAAAGCTGGAGGCAACAAAGTCAACAGATGGCAAGTTCTATGTCGAGGAACTGAACCTTACCGATGCTACAACCATCAACACCCAGGCTCAGTTCACGGTGAAGAAACTTCTGTATAGCCGTCAGCTCACTGAGGGACAGAAGGGTTATGTAACACTCTGTCTTCCTTTCGATATCAAAGCAGAAGAAGTTGCTGGTGCTGATAAATGCTATCCATTGGGAGATATGATGATCCACATGCCTACAGATGATGCAAGTGTTTTGAAGTTCATTCTTATGCTCGATGAGCAGTCTGACATCAAGGCTGGCACACCAATGGTTGTTGAGCTTGCTGCAGAGAACGCAGCTCAGAAATTGGTTGCAACGGCACAGAATGTAGAGTACAACGCCAACTTCTTTGCAGCTCCAGCAACCAAGTCGCTGACTCTGAGAGACTGGGATGGCAAGTCGGGAATGATGCCTATCTGCCATGACTTGGCAAGTGCCACAATAGGTGGTGTCTATAAAGCTACAACTCTGGAATCAGGAAGCTACAGCTTGGGTAGAGGTGGTAAATTCGGAATTCACGAAGGCGAATTGTCACCTTATCGTGTATATCTGAACATTAAGACATCACAGACGGCTCCATCCCGTGCCATGATGTTCAGCATCGGCCTGCCAGACGACAGTTCTACCACCGGCATCCGCATCATCAATATGGCGGATGGCATGCAGGCGGGTTCAGCTGTTAAGTCAGCAGCCATCTATACCTTAGAGGGTCAGCGCGTAAATGGCACCCCTCGTAAGGGCATCTATATTAAGAATGGAAAGAAATTTATTGTTAAATAATTAAACGATAAAGGAATGATGAAAGAAATGATGAAGAAGAAGGAGTATTTTGCACCATCGATTCAGGTAATCGAGATGGAGCATTCCTGCAGCATCATGCAGACGAGTGGAGTAGAAAAGCCAAAGGATGATTTCGATGACTGGGGTCCGGGTTATGGAACTAATGATCCAAGACATCCTGGTGAGGGATTGTAATCAGAGTATTCGGATTATATAAATTTGTAATCTGAGGATTCGGATTATATAAAAAATGAGAAAGGGCTGCAAGCGGCAAGATTGCCGTTAGCAGCCCTTATTGTTTTTATGGCTGAAGAGATTTCCTTCACGCCTGGCATAGGCACTTATACTAAGAAAAACGCCTGATGGATAATGCACATACACTACGACTGAAGTTGCTTCAGCTGGTCTTCTGTTAATCCAGTTAATTGCACGATTTGAGACCAAGGCATACCAATTGCCAACATGTTACGGGCTACTTCCAATCCTTTAGACAATTCACCTTCTGCTCGACCTTTAGCAAGACCTTCCGCAAGACCTTTTTCCCTTCCTCTCTTCTCATCAAACTTTCTGGTGGCATATATATCACGCATATTCTTGATGTCCTCGTCATAAAGCTCAAGTTCCTCGCGGGAAAGCTTGCGGAGGTCGCCTATTTCTGCCAACTTGCGGAAGACTGGATACTTCTCGCTGAATGGCATCTGCTCAAACATGTTCATATTCTTCATTATATAAATCCAACAATCAAATATATCCATACACTCTGCCTCCGTGTGCTTGTCGAATATTTCCCACAGATTTCACAGATGCACACCGATTTTTGACCTATTCGGTCTTGGAGCTGAAACCCAACTCCGGCAGACGGTTTAACTCGTCAGGCGCCCCGGCGTATTTTAATCCAGCGGAGCACCTGACGGGTAACTTATACTAAAAAAAACGACTAGTGGATAATGTACATACACTACGACTGAAGTTGCTTCAGCTGGTCTTCTGTTAATCC
>ERZ1026890.450-NODE-450-length-25525-cov-48.887358_pt1 | contig 25525 bp, 17 predicted proteins | sample MGYA00380175_ERZ1026890 | MGnify/ENA primary metagenome ERZ1026890 (study PRJEB33269, sample SAMEA4719811) | human gut metagenome | biome: human-associated habitat; feature: organic feature; material: feces | place: Cameroon | collected 2013-10 ...
TATGTTCTTGAGGGCACATGGACGCAAGTCCATGCCCGTATGTCTTGAAGCACTTCTGTTCTTATGTCCTTTTGTTCTTATGTCCTCCGCGTTAGCGGCTCGCTACGGCGTCAGCCCTTATGTTTTATGCTTTGGAGTTATACCAGAAAGCAATATATTACTATAGCACTAAGTTTGCATTTTAGCGGCTCAACTTCGCTTCGCCACTTTCAACTGCAAACTTAGTGCTATAATATCAGAGTGGTTTTACCGGACGGCAATAAAATCATATAGGCTTCTCACATCTAATCGAATACACCAATGATGTTACCAAATAAAATACACATCACTTCTTCTTTTACAATAAGCAACAGCCACATCACGTGCCGCTTTTATTCTAGTTTTTTCAAGATCCGCCTCACGTTGTGATTGTCTTTCGATGAGTTCAACTGCCCGCCGATCTTCTGCATCTTTAGTTTGCTTGATTTGCATGCATAGTTGTTTGGCTTCAGTAGCACAAGAGCTTGTCATATCTATTTGTTGCAGATATTCGACTGCTGCATCAAAATTACCATTAGAGAATTCTGCCCGAGCTTTCTGAATGACATTATTACATTCCTGCGTCTGGTATTGACGATAAATTGTAGTTATCTCGTTATTGACTTTTGTGTAGCCTGGGATTGTCGCAGGACAAGAAAACAACAGAGCCAGTCCCTCACCATATTGTTGAATATTGGCAAAAGTGCGAGCACGTGATATAACAGAATTAAGATTATGCTGATAGTAATCTATGATTTTATCTTTTGCCTTATTCACAAAGTCTGTTAGACGTTTGTCTTGGGCAGACAATTTAGAAATGGCATTTTTTATTGCGTCATCATCAGAGAATCCTTCCCCACGTACTGTAACGACACAACTTGCAAAAGTTGTACTTGTGGCAAGATTGGTACAGACAAAATTGAACTGTATGTCGCTTGTATGTATATTCCTCATACCGCCTTCAACAACTTGTTTGTTAACGAAACTAATCTCTGGCTTTATGGCAATGGTACTTACTTCGGCTGTTTCAACTCCACTTTCAGTCATGGCTGGCAAGAACTTGCTCCTCAGCATCTTTGCCGTATTATCACTTAATTGGCAATTACCAACAGGAAGCGCAAAGGCTATTTCTATTCCTTGTGCGAAAATAGTTGCATAAGAAGTCAACAAGATTGTCAATGTAAGCAAGACTTTTCTCATAATACACACTCTCGTTATTTAATGGTTACAATTAGCATATTGTTGCTTGTAGTTCTCTCAATCTTGATTCCAAGATTCCTGAAAAATGTCAACAACTTCAATCCAAACTTATTGATATTATACGTTCTTCCGTTCTCGTCTTTTAGCGGTATGCGAATATCGTCGAAGAGCATCTGCTTGTCGGTTGTTCCCTGGATATGGTAATTGCCTTTATAGGCATTTTCTTCCACCCACATTTCCAAGGCATCGGACAAAGCAAGACCGTCTGCGCCAACCTCTTGCGACATAGAGCGAGATGATGCCTCGTCAATGCCGACTGTTACCGCTATGGATTGTCCGTTTTCAGCTATGTCCATCAGTTTCTCCTGCATGGTGTTCAAGAATTTGTCCATCCCTGCCTCGACAGCTCTTGATGTAAGTTTACCATAGTCATCGGTGTAAAACTTACCGCTTTCGCAAACTGCATTGGCAAGCGAATTTGCAGTAGAAGTTTCATAACCAGACAGGATTACTTTCATGGCATTGCCAGAAGGAGATTCCAACAGGTTTATTTCCGCTTCGACATAAACATCTGCACCAGACTGTTGTATAATCATGGTCTTGACATCCTGTTGTTGGGTATTGCCTAATGCGGTTGCTTTTGACAAGGCTTTCACCTTGGCAAAAAAATCAACTGTAGTATACCCCCTTTGATCGAATGCTTCCTTTATTTTGGTTAAAGCGATACGCTTATTCACGTCATTCTCCAAAACGGTACGTATGTCTTCACCTTGCATTGTATATGGTATGACCATAATTTTGGGGCGTGCCGTAGGCAATGAAGTGACCTGTGACTCTATGCTTTGTGCCCATGTGCAGCAGAAAGCACACAGTCCCAATAATATTATTGCTATTCTTTTCAGACTCATTTTTTGATAATTAAGTTACAACGAACTAAATTGTGAGAAGCTTTACTATTTTCAATAGCGATAATGACTTTGCGTGACACGCTGCATTCGGCGAATGACTCTCCAGAGAGTTTTGTCACCTTGGCTTTTCCAAGTTCAGACGGATAAGGTTTGCCATCAAGCATCTCTACTGATTCTATCGTAAACGTATCACCGACCTTGATTCCAGCTTCCTTGCCAACGTTGAGAAGTATCGTGCTTTTATCTATCGTTTTCAAGACTTTTCCCTTGACGGGGAAATTGATACGGAAATATTCATATATGTCGGATTGCAGGCTTTGCATGGCTGCTGTAACAGCACTCTCTGGCGACAGCATTTCCTTACTGCATTTTCCATCAAAACTCTGTGCCTCATTGCTTACGCCTGTCTCTACGTCAACAACTTTCAACTGAAATGCTACACTTGCTTTATAACCACGTGTGCTTCCGTCACTGTTCTTCATGCGATAAACTGGTATCTTAACAATATGTCCTGTTACCAACTGCTCGGCAGCAACAGCCGCACCTTGTTCTGCAAGATTATGGCTGTCGAGAAAAGCCTCGCTCTTCTGTAGTTCAAGTTCATCAACTACTTTATCGCGACTTGTTCTGTCAACTACAACAAAGCGGTGAGTGTTAGTCAGCATTTCCACAACTTTCTCTGTTACAAGTCCTGTGTATGGACTATCTTCATCGCAGGTAAACTGAGTTACGCCTACGACAGGGCGGTCATCGGCTGCTAATGAAACTTGCGTATACCCACAAAGGATACACGCAAGTATGACCGCATATAAAATGCGATAATTTCCCATTACAGATTCTTTGCAGTTTTAGCTGTTTCAATCATTTGCTTGATGGCTGCGATCTTCGCCTTTGACTCTTCAAGCAAGACTGGGTAAGCATCTTTTGTAAAGGCGAGAGCTGATGCTATCTTAGCTAATTTCATTGGATTCTTGATAGTAGAAGATGCCTTGGTTGCAGCTTCTGCACCTTTCGCAGCCTCAGCGATAGAAACACCTTCTGCCGTTAGAGTTGCGCCCAACGCAACAAGTTCTTCTACAGTAGGTTTCTTGATGTTTACGTCTGTAACACCATCCTTCGTCTCGCCAATCTGACGATAATAAAGGTCTCGGAGTTGAGCTGATGACGCAGTGGAAGTGATGGCTGCTTTGTAAACACCCTGTACATAGGTGTCAACATCTGCAACTCCAGTTTGCTTTGGCTGCTTAGAGCAAAGTTTCTCCAATTTTGCACAACGGTCGATACTTGCCTGAATGTCCTCTTTGGACTGACCGAAACAGAATGATACCGACATTACGAGCAATGCTGCGGTAACTAATAAAAATCTCTTCATCTTGTATTATTTTTTAAGATGACTGCCTGGCTACCACAGCAGGGTTAATTTTTTATTGGCGAATATACAAAATAAAAGAACGTGGAGCCAGTCTGTCACTCGTTCCACGATTCGTAGGCCTTCGCATTGCCCTGTCAGTCCGAAACGAGCAACACCGAAAGCCCCACGTATGTGTAAGTATATAAATACCCTTTCTTGGCAACGGATGCGAAATGCAACCGAAGCCAATAAGGGCTGTATACAATACACCCATGAGACGTTTCTTGTTGCTTTGTTCTTGACTGACAAATGAGTTTGCGAAGTTCACGAATCGTCAAAATCAAAGCGTCAGATACGCCTTTTACTATGTATATGTCTGCCCAACCTCTACCCATCAGGGCTTCCGGTATGGGTATAGACGTTACAAATGTAACACTTTTATCTCGGAAACCACTTTGGTTGGTTGGTAAAGTGTGGTTTTAAGCTATGATTTAACATTGTTAAATATAAATATATTGTTCTTATGTTCTCCGCGTTAGTGGCTCGCTACGGCGTCAGCCCTTATGTTTCTTTGGCCACGCGGACGTTAGTCCGTGGCCAGCCGCGCAGCGGCCTTTTGTATATCTTATGTAAACGTATGTTGCTTATGTTTTCCGCGCTAAGCGGCTAACACAAGCGTTATATCTTTTGTTCTTCTGTCCTTTTGTACTTCTGTTCTCCGCGTTAGCGGCAAATCTCATAGAGCACCACATTCTTCTGACTCCATCACTTTCTGCGCCGTTGAATGACGCGGTCACCATCGTGTTACGCACCAGTTTGCTCACGGGCACAAAACCTTTGTCCGCCTGGTCGCGCCATTGCACTTCGGGCGTGCGGTCAAGCACATTGTAGCGAAATTTGTTTCCTCCCTGTCTGCATACTTATAAAAGAGTGTGTGTGTCCTTACTGCCATCTTACACTTTTTGTGCGTAACAAGTTGATATACAGGGATTTCAAGAGTGTAAGATGAGTTCAAAGTATCTTACACACCCCTGCATACATCTTACACACCTCACCCCGCTGCCGCGCAGCCAATTTGGACGTATGCGGTGGATAATACACCATAGGGACGTAGAGAAATCTATCGGAGCAACAGACTTTTCTGTTCCCCTATGCTGTGATATCTTCCTCCCGTGCTTGTGCTGTGTGGCAGTATGTGGGGCGTGTAGGTTGTGTGTAGGTGGATTTGGTAGTATCTTACACTGAGTAATATGCTGATAACCAATGAGTTGTAGTGTATTTGTGTAAGATGTAAGATACTCGGTGTGTAAAGTTTTTGTAGTATGGTAAAGGTCCCGCTACCACAAAACGCAAGCACTAATGGGGGCGACGCGTCCCGCGTCGGGCATTAAGGCAAAGGCTCATACACCAAATAAAGGCTCACAGACAGCGCTAATTACACGCTTGTCTGTGAGCCTTTGCCTTAAAAATCCCAACGCGGGACGCGTCGCCCCCATTAGTGCTTGCATTTCTTTAGAATGCAGCCCATAACAAACAATGTGCGAGTGCAAACATTGTCTGCACTCGCACAAAAAAATACTATATAATTCTCAACTGAATGATGCACGAACAAGCCTCGGCGAGACCCATACATGCCCATTCATGAGCAATTACTGCAGTTTCTGCTTAACCTCAATTTCCTGGAAGGTTTCAATCATGTCACCCTCCTTAATATCGTTGCAGTTGGTGAGAGAGATACCACACTCAAAGTTGGTGCTAACCTCCTTCACATCGTCCTTAAAGCGCTTCAACGCATTGATTTCGCCGGTAAAGATTACGATACCATCGCGAATGACGCGCGCCTTGTCGCTGCGCTTCACCTTGCCATCGATTACGTAGCAGCCTGCCACATAACCAACCTTGCTGATGTGGTAAACCTGGCGCACCTCGATGTTGGCAGTAACCTCCTCCTTGATAACAGGCTCGAGCATACCCTCCATGGCCACCTTGACGTCCTCAATGGCATCGTAGATGACTGAGTACTGACGGATTTCGACACCGTCGCGCTCTGCCAATTTGCGGGCCTGCTGTGACGGACGCACCTGGAAACCAATGATAATGGCCTCTGAGGCAGCTGCAAGTGTTACATCGTTCTCGCTTATCTGGCCCACACCCTTGTTGATAACCTTCACCACAATGTTCTCGGTAGAAAGTTTGATAAACGAGTCGGCCAAAGCTTCGACCGAACCGTCCACGTCGGCCTTGACAATGATGTTGAGTTCGTGATATGAACCCATCTTGAGGCGTTTGCCAATCTTTTCGAGCGTGAGCACCTCACGGGTACGCAAATCTTGCTCGCGCTGCAGTTGTTCGCGCTTGTTGGCAATTTCGCGGGCCTCCTGTTCAGTCTCCATCACGTGGAACTGGTCGCCGGCCTGCGGAGCGCCATTGAAGCCGAGCAATGTGGCAGCCATTGAGGGACCTACATTGTCGATGCGCTGGCCACGCTCGTTGAAGAGGGCCTTCACACGACCATAGTTGGTACCTGCCAGCACGATGTCGCCCTGGTGGAGCGTACCGTTCGACACCAAGATTGTGGCTACGTAACCACGACCCTTGTCGAGTGACGACTCGATAACCGTACCCGTAGCCTTGCGGTTGGGGTTGGCCTTGAGTTCAAGCATATCCGCCTCGAGCAGCACCTTTTCGAGCAGTTCCTTCACACCCGTACCCTTCTTGGCACTGATGTCCTGGCTCTGGTACTTACCGCCCCACTCCTCAACGAGGAAGTTCATGGCAGCCAGTCCCTCCTTAATTTTGTCGGGGTTGGCGTGCGGTTTGTCCACCTTGTTGATGGCAAACACGATGGGCACATTGGCTGCGGTGGCGTGTGCAATAGCCTCCTTGGTCTGGGGCATGATGTCGTCATCGGCAGCGATGATAATGATGGCAATATCCGTTACCTGTGCACCACGGGCACGCATGGCGGTAAATGCCTCGTGACCCGGTGTGTCGAGGAAGGTGATGTGGCGACCGTTGTCGAGTGTGACATTGTAGGCACCAATGTGCTGGGTGATACCGCCAGCCTCGCCGGCAATGACATTCGACTTGCGAATGTAGTCGAGCAACGAAGTCTTACCGTGGTCAACGTGACCCATAACGGTAACAATCGGTGCGCGTGGTTCGAGGTCTTCGGGGCTATCCTCCTCCTCGGCAATGGCCTCCTGCACGTCGGCGGCCACATATTCTGTTTTGAAACCGAACTCTTCGGCCACGAGGTCGATGGTTTCGGCGTCCATACGCTGGTTGATGCTCACCATGATGCCAATGCTCATGCAGGTGGCAATAACCTTTGTCACAGGCACGTCCATCATTTGTGCCAGCTCGTTGGCAGTCACAAATTCGGTGAGTTTGAGCACTTTGCTCTCGGCCTTGGCCTCGCGGCGTTCCTCCTCAGCACGCTGGTGCTGCTGTTCGCGTTTTTCCTTACGGTACTTGGCGCCCTTGCCCCCCTTTTGCTTGCTGGTGAGGCGTGCCAGTGTTTCCTTTACCTGCTTGGCCACGTCCTCTTCGCTCACCTCAACCTTCTGCTGCTCCTTGGCGCGGCGGTTGCGGTTCTTGTTGGCACTCTTGCCATTGGCAGCGCCCTGTTGGTTGTTGCGGTTGTTCTGTCCGTTCTGACCGTTGGCACCCTGCTGGTTGCGCTTCTTGCCATTGTTGTTGCCATTCTGCTTGGGCTGGTTGGCGGCATTGTTCACATCGACACGTTCGCTGCCAATGCGGTTACGCTTTTTGCGCTGTCCGCCGGCCTGTGCCTGCCCGTTCTGGCCGGCAGCCCCCTGCTTGTTGTTGCGTTCGCGGCGGCGCTCCTCCTTCGACTTCTTTTTGGGTCGTGTAGTAGAGTTAATGGCACTGAGATCAATGGTGCCGAGCACCTTGGGACCAGTAATTTCAACCTGGGGGTGGAGTTTGAACACACCGTCTTCCTCCTCGCCAATGGCTTTGGCGCGCTCTTCGCGTTGTACTTTGGTGTTTTCGGTAGTGCTTTGGTTCATGTTTTGGGGGTTGGAAGTAGTTTGGTTGTTGGCATGTGCCGGCACTGCTTCCTCGGCCTCAGTCTTTTGGGCAGGGGCTGCGGGGGTGTTTGCAGCAGTGGCTGCGTTAGCCTGGGGCTTATTTATGCTTTTAGCCGGAGCTTTTGGAGCCTCGGCTTTTGTGTTGTTGGCAGATTGTGTGTTGCTCTGTGCCTTGGCGGGTTTGGCATCGAGGTCGATGTGGCCCACAATGTGTGGTCCCTTTACTTCGGGCACCACCGTTTCAACCATGGTTTCCTCGGCCTTGCGCGTTTTGGCAGAGCGTTTCTTTTCCTGACGGTCCTGCATACGTTCCTCAGCCTTGTCGCGCAGCGTTTTGTCGGCGCTGAAGGCATTCTTAAGTAGTTCGTACTGCTTGTCGTCAAGCTTTTGGTTAGGGTCGTTGCTTGCCACGGGTGCTCCTTTTTCCTTCAGGAGGTCGGTGATTGACTGCAAGCCGACGCCAAATTCTTTGATAGCTTTATTTAATCTGATACTCATGCAATAATGTTAGTAAGGTTTGCTAATGCGATTGTCTCAACATAGGTAAGTGGGCTGGCATGCCCCACAGCGGCCATAGCGCGCCGCACGGGGGTGGAGTTTTCAAGGCTCTGGCCTTGTTGGCTGATTATGCTTTGCCTCAAAAAAACTCCACACCGGCTGCGTGATTATGTGCTTTAGCGTGTGTGCGCCGCCCTACTTACGCGTTGTGCATTAGCTCTCCTCGCCTGCCGGCTCTGCAGCAGGCTCGTTAGCGTCGGCCGGAGCCTCAGCAGTTGGTTGGGCAGCGGGTGCCTGGGGTGCGTCGTTCTCAAACTCGGCACGCAGCACGCGCAATACTTCGTCGACGGTAGACTCTTCGAGGTCGGCCTTTTCGATGAGCATTTCGCGGGGTGCGTTGAGCACGTCCTTGGCGGTTTCGAGACCGATGCCCTTGATGGCGTCAATCACCCACTGGTCTATTTCGTCGGCAAACTCGTCGAGGTAGATGTCCTCGGTCATTTCTTCGCCCTCAACTTCACGGAACACGTCGATGGTGTACTCGGTGAGCATCGAGGCCAGCTTGATGTTCATACCACCCTTACCAATAGCCAGACTTACCTCGGCAGGACGCAGGTACACCTCGGCTTTACGCTCCTCTTCGTGCAGCACAACGTTCGACACCTGTGCGGGGTTCAAGGCACGCTGTATGAACAGGGCTGTGTTGTTGGTAAAGTTTATTACATCGATATTTTCGTTGTGCAACTCGCGCACTACACCGTGTATACGGCTGCCGCGCACACCAACACAGGCGCCCACGGGGTCGATGCGGTCGTCGTAGCTTTCAACGGCTATCTTGGCGCGTTCGCCCGGAATGCGGGCAATGCGGCAGAGGCGGATAGCACCGTCGGCAATTTCGGGGATCTCGTTCTCGAGCAAACGACGCAGAAAATCGTTCGATGTGCGCGAGAGGTAGATTTTAGGATTGCCATTGCTGTTATCCACGCGGTCGATAACGGCTGTCACGGCATCGCCTTTGTGGAAGAAGTCGCGGGGTATTTGCTGCGACTTGGGCAGGTAGAGCTCATTCTTTTCCTCGTCCATGAGCAGTGTCTCGCTCTTCCAGGTCTGGTATACCTCGGCGGTGATAAGCTCGCCCACGCGGTCCTTATATTTATTATAAAGGGCATCGTGTTCCAGCTCGAGAATCTTGCTGGCCAAAGTCTGGCGCAGCGTCAGTATGGCACGGCGTCCGAAGTCGGCAAAATGAATCTCTTCAGACACATCTTCGCCCACCTCATAGGTGGCATCGATCTTTTGTGCCTCGCTCAATGATATTTGCTTGTTGGGGTCTTCCACCTCGTCGTCGTTCACCACCACGCGGTTGCGGTAAATTTCGCAATCGCCCTTGTCGGGGTTTACAATCACGTCAAAGTTCTCGTCCGAGCCAAAGATTTTGGCTATCACGCTGCGGAAGCTCTCCTCGAGCACACCCACCATGGTGGTGAGGTCAATATTTTTGTTTTGCTTAAACTCAGCAAAGGTTTCTATCAAGCTTGCTGTTTCTTGTTTCTTCTTAGCCATATATTGAGCGGTATTGTGTATTGTCTTATTTATATATGCGTGCGCGCGGCACACCAGGCAGGCGTCCGAACTCCTGTTACGGAGGCGCGCCCGCCAGAGTTCTTACTTAAAGTCGATGACGTACTTGGTGCTCTTTACCTGGTCGAAGCTGAAGGGCACTTCGCGTTCTACCAGTTTGGGGCGCTTGGCACCCTCTTCGCGCACTTTTTCCTCGATGGTGAGCGTAAAGCCCTCGGGTGTAACACCGCCCAAGGTTCCCTGCAACTTTTTGCCCTCAGTGGTGAGCACCTCGACACGCTCGCCTTGGTGAATTTCGTACTGGCGCAACACCTTGAAGGGCTGTCCTATGCCGGCGCTGCCCACTTCGAGTTCAAAGTCCTCCTGCTCGCGGTCGAGATGGCTCTCGATGTAGCGGCTGAGTTCCACGCAGTCTTCAATCCACACGCCCTCTTCGTGGTCAATCTCTACCACGATGCGGTCGTCGGTACTGATGGTGAGGTCGGTCAGGAAGTAGTCCTTACCCTCCAACCACTGTTCCACCAGACTTTTTACAAAACTTTTGTCAATCATTCGTTATGCTTTCAGATGTATTTTAACACCTGCAAGGTGGCCAATATTCCTCCTTGCCCCCTTGCCTTTGGTTATGCTTTAGGGTGGTTCTAAAAACAAGTGAGGAACTTCTTTCGAAAGCCCCTCACTCAATCTTGCTGCAAAGATACAAATATTTATGTGTGTTTGCCAATAGTTTGGCGTTATTTTTTATGGCAATATGCTAATGCTAATTATGTTGTGATGCCGCCCCCACATAGCAAAACGGACTGCGCGAATCACTTCGAACAGCCCGTATAATGAAAAAAATTACTTTAACTCGCAGGGCTACCTACTCCCTGCAAGGGGGTAAAGGCCTGGAGTGTAAGGGCTGTTGTTACGCCGCTCTTACCTCCGGCCTTTATGTTTGTGTGCATGTGAGATGCTTGTTATACACACATCTCACACGGTGAGATTAGTCTTCGTCAGCCGACCAGTTGTCGCTGCTCCAACCCTTTTCGTTAGACCATACAACATCGGATTTCTTTTCGTGTGTAGCGTCCTCAACGGTTGAACCGCAAAGAGGCTGCAATGCTTCAAGATAGCAGATTGAAGTGCTTGCGGGAGCTATATACTGTTTCTTCATTGTTACAAACGTTTAATGTGTTTCAGTTTATTACTTTACGATATACTTCTTGCCATTCTGAATGTACAAGCCACCCTTAACAGCCTTCACTACACGACGGCCAGTGAGGTCGAAGATGGGGGCATTAGCGTTGGCATTACCAGCAACTACATTGTTTACAGCTGTTACATTGCCAAAGTTCAAGGCGATAGCTGAACCCTCGGTATCAGCAAAGAATGCGCGGTTGGCAGGGATTGATGTAACTGCAGTTGAAGGTTCGAAGAAACCTACCTCTTTTTCATTGGCATTGTTCTTACCGAATACCAAGTACTTAGTCTGTGCACCGGTAATGTCCTTAGCGAGCAAGGTACCCTTCAGAGCGCTTGTATTAGTAGCACCTTCAACATCGCCAATAGTCAAAACGGCCTTATCAGCAGCCCCATCGCTGACGAGGAGCACACCAGTTTCCTTGGCAAAGTTTGCAGTCTCGGTCATTACAGTTTGACCGTTAGCCGGTTCAGCTGCAGTGTAAGCCTTAGCGCCACTTACTGCGCTTACGCCGAAGGGGAGATAAGCAGTAGCGTATGACTTGCTTTCTACGGTGTTGAGAGCTACCTCGATATCGTCAGCTTCAACAAATTTCCAAGCCCAAGCACCATTAGAATAATCTGAACCCTGGAACCAACCAGCTACTGCATAAGCATCACCCTTTGTAGGTTCATTGGGGTGATTTTCTGCAAAAAGACAAGCAGTAGCAATTTGGCCAACTACATGAAGTGCCTTCTGTGTGCTGACACTACCTTCCATCATTTCGAACTTGTCTGAAGGAGTCTCAACCAATTTTGCACGTGCATCACCTTGACGTACATTATTCAAGTAACCATTGCCGTTCATGTTCTTCAAGTAATAACCACCGTCAGTTTTCTCAAACTTCCAGATTTGGTCTACATTACCCTTTGAGAACGGAGCTGTCACTACATTCTTAGTGCCTCTTGTCAAAGTTGTGTAAGTAGCGTCAGACGCATTATTATTAGCATCTTTGTTACCTGTTTTTGGTGATACGCAAACGAGACGATAGTACTTGTTCACGTCAAGTGCACGACCTGCAACAGGAAGTTCGCTATTTATCTTATTCAAGACATCCTCCATTGTTGTTGACGAAGCCATGTCCTGATGGAAAGCCTCTGCATTTTGAGGGTCAAAACCACCTACCAAAAGGCCACCCTCATACTTTTCGGGAGTACCCTTAACTTGCATCTGTTTAGCCTCGTCGACCGTTGCCTCTACGATAGTCCATGATGAAGGACCGCCTTCCTGGCCAAAGATCTGTGGATTTTCCTCATATGCAATAACACTGCCTTCGTTTCCTTGACCACCATTATGGCCCGCTGCATGAAGCATTGCTGCACCCGAAACGCGGATATTCACCAAACCAGGTGTTGAAGCTATCTCAACATAGTTAGGAGTCGCAGACAATTGCGAAGCACTATTCAAATAGAGTTTGCTGTCAATTGCTTGCAACTTGTAGCAAAAACTGCCATAAGGCTCAATAAACCAATATTGTGAAGCGTTTGTTACATCTTCATTGCCCCACTTGGTTGTAGCACCATCATGATAGATAGCCTTAATAGTCTTAAAAGCTGAATTAGCCGACTTGATGCGATAAAGCACACCTGCCTTGGGAACGTTTGGTTTCAACTCTATCTTGGCAAAATAATAATCAGCTGCTGTCGAAGTAGTTGCGTCAAGTACTGCTTGAGCCTTGTTAATGGCAGCTTGCGAATAATAGCCAACTTTGCTGTCGTTAAGCAAGGCCTTTGCAGCTGTAATCTTTTCAGACAAGGCCGTTTTGAAAGCTTCAGCAGACGCATTATCAGCAGCCTCAACCTCAGAAATATCTACAGCTGAGAACTTAACTTTTGAACCAGTTTCGTTTTTATTTGTCGCAGCAGTTGAATTCCAATAGCCAAGATACTTGCCACGCTTATTCCAATAGTAGTTGCCATCGCCATGGAGTTTTACGTGATATTCGTTAGAAGTAGTTTCAGCATAAAGCCCCAAATCAAAAGTAGTACCAACTTCACTTGAAGCTGCCACTGTTTCAGATGTATAGAAGGAAGCTCTTGTTACATCATTATCATTATTAGTTAAGGCACTTACGATACCGAACACCTTGTTGGGACCTGCAGCGCGGTTGTAGAACTTATAGCCGTTGGTTGCATCGCCAACAATACACCAATAGGCACCAGCACCCTCAACTGTGGCAGAATTGTCTAAAAGGCTGCCGTTATGGTCAGTTTTGTAGGCTGACAAATAATTTCCACTAAGCGACATCTTATACCACTTGGTGTCAGATGCCCAACTGCCATTACTTGGCGCGCTTGAAGCCACGAAAGCGTCCTGTGCACTTGCCGTTACTCCCGAAGATGCGAGGAGCAGCGACAGCAAGAAAGTAAATTTCTTCATGCTTTTGTTGTTTTTATTAGGTTAATAATGAGTTGTGTTTCTTATTGTGTTCTGCGCCTGATACGTATCACCTTGTTGCGGCCATGGTGCAAACTAATGCAGGGCCGCGACATACAGGGGTTTACATTATCCAAATGTTTTATACGTATATTTGCGTAATAAGTCCCGTTTGTGGCGCAAATATACGTGTAGTTTGTAAAATTACCAAACGGGGGGGGTAAAAGTATGTTAATAGGCTAACATTTGTCGCATTTTGCAGTAATTGTGTACCTAATTATGCAACAAGGGCGTGCAACAAAACGATTGCACGCCCTTGTTATTAAGGTTTGGTGAAACAAAAATTAGCTGATGCGGACAGGGAAGGCTGGGACAAACTCTAAACTAATGCAGTCTGGTAAAACGCCAAAGCATAAAAAAAGGTTGTAATAGACAACGTAGGGGCGTTATCGTATTCCATGCCTGCTTTTACGTCAATAATAGTTTCTGCAGCCATGTATAGTTGACTTAAGGTGTTTGCTCTTTGCGATAAATCGTTCTAATTATAAAGGGATTTAGACGAAGAAGTAACGCCTCTAACGTTATGATGGATAGTAATGTCTTGATTTGTAAGTACTTACGTCGCAAATTTACACTTTTTCGAGGATAAATTGCGTGTATTACCACACTTTTTCGAGGATAATTTGCGTAAAATACTACACTTTTTCGAGGATAAGATATGCGGATTGCTACACTTTTTCGAGGATAAAGCGCATTATCTTATTGCGGCATGGTAAAACTGTTTCGATACGATTATCAAATACACCTGACTTCATCACTTTTTTGTGTGATGGAATAGCGCGTGTTGAAAATCAATGAGTAGCGTCGTTTGATTGGGTGACGCATTGATGAAGTTAGGAGGAGATAAAGCACTAATGCCCTAACACAAAACGCTACCACTAATGGGGGGCGATGCGTCTCGCGTCGGGGTAGAGAAAGGTACTCTATTAAATGATAGCTGCATCTTTTCCCGACGCGAGACGCGTCGCCCCCATTAGTGGTAGCGTTTTGTGCTTGCGTTTTGTGGTAGCGGTACCTTTACTATACTACAAAAACTTTACTTGCCGAGTATCTTACATCTTACACTAACTCTTTGCAACTCAATGATTTTCAATGCTTTATTCAGTGTAAGATGTTACCAATGCCACCTACACACAACCTACACACACCACACGCTGCCACACGGCACAAGCACGGGAGGGCGATATCACGGCATAGGGGAGCAGAAAAGTCTGTTGCTCCGACAGATTTCTCTACGTCCCTGTGGCGCACGACCCGCCGCATACGTCCAAACGGACTGTGCGACAGAGGGGAGGGGTGTGTAAGATGTGTGCAGGAGTGTGTAAGATACTTTGAAATCATCTTACACTCTTGAAACCTCTGTATATCAACTTGTTACGTATAAAAAGTGTAAGATGGCAGTAAAAGCGCATACATTCATTTATATGTAGGCAGACGGGGAGGGTGCAAATATTTGTGTACAAGTATGTACACTTTTTTTGTGCCATTGAATGGCGCATGTTGAAAAACGATGCGTTGCGTCATTTGATTGGGTGACGCATTGACGAAGTCAGGAAACACAGAACACGCTGATTGCACGTGGCACGTAGCGAAAAAATCCGTGCGATTGGTGCGATCCGTGAGTTATAATCTCAGAATTGTTTTATCAAGCTGCAATAAATGATATTGCATTTTTTACGAGAGCGTTTACACTAATTATGCGGGCAAAAGCTTAACTTTGCATCAATTCTTCTAACAAACAACCTTTGCCTAAGCAGATGTTCGGTAAAAGGCCTGGAAAGAATTGGCGTAATGCGTTGTTGTGAAACATGAAATGATGAACGGGCACAGCGGCTGTGCGAGCAGTATGCCCCGTAATAATGCGCCATGACATACCAGCAAAATAGGAGCATAACTTTATGGTTCGTCGAATGTCTGCTTATACCGGTGTACACAGTTCTCCCCCTTATGAAGAGGCATATACTCAACTTTGTGTTCGTGGCGCTTGTGCTGCTTGTGGCAGCATGCAAGGGCCATGAGGCCGACACGTTCAAAATAGGTGTGTCGCAGTGCAGCCAAGATGCGTGGCGTGAGCAGATGAACCGCGAAATGCAGCGTGAAACAATGTTTTACAACAAGAATGTAAAACTCGACATACGTTCGGCTCACGATGACAATGCACTGCAAATAAAACAGATAGACAGTTTGGTAAACGAGGGCATCAACCTGCTGGTGGTGTCACCCAACGAGGCGCGCGCACTCACCCCCGTGGTGGAGCGTGTGATGCGCCGTGGCATACCAGTGATAGTGGTTGACCGCAAAACGCTCTCCGACAAATACACGGCCTATATCGGGGCCGACAACCGCAGCATAGGCAAGGACATGGCCGCTTGTGTGGTGCAGGAGCTCAAGGGGCATGGCACCGTGGTGGAGCTGACTGGCCGCATGGCCGGCACAGCAGCACGCGAGCGTCATGCCGGACTGACCCACATGCTGGCACAGGCACCGGGCATAAAGGTGCTGGCCAGTGTTGAAGTGGGGTGGGAGGGGGCACGTGTGCCACAGCAGATTGACAGTTTGATTGCGGCCGGCGTTGTGCCACAAATCATTACAGCCCCCAACGATCGCACCGGCGTGAAGGTGCACCGGGCTTTGGTGACAGCCGGCCACCCCGAGGTGAAGGTGATTGGCGTTGACGGTCTGTCGACCAAAGGCGGCGGACTTGACAATGTGGAGCAGGGTGTGCTCACAGCCACATTCGTCTATCCCACGGGCGGCGACAAGGTGATACAAACGGCCATGCGCATATTGCGGCACGAGCCTTTCAAGCGCGACACGCGGCTGCACTCGGCCGTAATCAATGCCACCACGGCACGCCTGTTCCGCATACAGAGCGACCAGGTGCATGAGAGCGAGCAGCGCATTGACCAGCTTGGCACGCAGATGGACAAATTTCTGTCGCGCTACTCCATGCAAAAGATGCTGCTCTTTGCCTGCATAGCCATTATAGTGCTGATTGGGGTGGTGATGGCCATGGGCATACGCTCGTATTATGTGACCATACGCCGCAACGAGGAACTTGACAGCCAAAAGCGCAAGCTTGAGGCGCAGCGCGACCAGTTGGTAAAAATGTCGAAGGAACTGGAGGAGACCACGCAGAGCAAGCTCACTTTCTTTACCGAAGTGTCGCACGACTTGCGCACACCGCTCACCCTCATATTGGCGCCTGTTGAGCAACTGCAGGGGGCGGAAAACTTGACCGACGAGCAGCGCGGACTGCTGCAAGTGGTGCGCACCAATGCCGACATATTGCTGCGACTGGTGGGGCAGACGCTCGACTTCCGCAAGTTTGAGTCGGGCCAGCTGAGGCTCAATGTCAAGACGGTGCAGCTGAACGAGACCCTCAAGCAGTGGTGCGACCCCTTCCGTGCCCTGGCACGTAAAAAGATGGTGCGCTACCATGTGCAGCAGGCCGATGTTCCCGATGCGGCATGGCTCGATGTGATGCTCGACGATAAAAAGATGGAGAGTGTGTTGTACAACTTGCTGTCTAACGCTTTCAAATATACGCCCGAAGGGGGTAAAATAACGGTTACGCCAAGCATAACCGATGATGCCGAACAGGGCCGGTGGCTCAGCATTGTGGTTGAGGACAGCGGGCAGGGCATTGACCGCGACAAGCTGCCCCACATATTCGACCGCTTTTATCAGGCCGACGCGAGCCACGATGGTTCGGGCATAGGGCTGGCCACGGTAAAGGCGTATGTCGAACTGCATGGTGGCACGGTGAGTGCCGAGAGTATGCGCGGCAGCGGCACGCGCTTTGTGGTGCGCATACCCTGTCAGCACGATGTGGCTGCGGCTCACGTGTATGAACAACCTGACGCCATGCAACCCGACGGGGCCGGTGTGGTGGCACCGCACATTGATGCCATTGCGGGCGAGGGCGTGCACACGGTGCCAAATGCGTTGGCCGACCGTGCGGCTGATGCTGCACAGGCGGGGGGCGATGCTGCCGAACCGCGTCCCACGGTGCTCGTGATTGACGATAACGAGGATATACGTTCATATCTGCGCTTGCTGCTTGCTGACGGTTATGTGGTAGAAACGGCTGCCGACGGGCAGGAGGGCCTGGCCAAGGCGCGACAACTCATACCCGATGCGGTGGTGTGTGATGTGATGATGCCTGTGATGGACGGCTGGGAGTGTTGCCGCAGATTGAAGGACGAGTGGCAAACTTCGCACATTCCGGTGATGATGCTGACGGCCTGCACCCTCGACGAGCAACGTGTGGCGGGATTTGACTGCGGTGCCGACTCTTACATAGCCAAGCCGTTCAGTCCGGATATGTTTAAGGCCCGATTGCGCAATCTTATTGATAATCGCCGCCGCCTGAAGGCTTTCTTTGGCGACAAAACATCGCTCAAGGCCTCAAACGTGAGTGAGCTTGACAAGGGCTTTGCTGCGCGATTGCGCGACATGATAGAGAAGAATATGTCGAGCGAGAATTTCTCGGTTGAGGACATGGCGGCGCAGATGGGCGTAGGGCGCACGCAGCTTTATCGCAAGGTTAAGTCGCTCATGGGCTTTTCGCCGGTAGAGTTGTTGCGCATAGCACGTCTTAAAAAGGCTGCCGAATTGTTGCGCCGCACGGAGATGACTGTGGCCGAGGTGGCTTATGAGGTAGGATTCGCATCGCCCAGCTACATGGCCAAATGCTTTAAGGAGTATTTTGGTGTTAATCCTACGGAGTATAAATAACTATTGGTGTTCGGTAAAACATAAACATGCGAATTGGCTCAAGTCTCAAACGCAACCACTAATGGGACTAACTTTCTCAAAAGTATCGTCCGCAACGCCTGTTTGTGGACATTGCGGATAGGTTCTCAATGTTATTTTGTGTTTTACCGGGCAGCAATGGCTGCACGCATACAACGAATAAAGCCGTTGATTATAAGTGAATGTACTTAATAATCAACGGCTTTATTACTTGTCGGGGCGACGGGATTCGAACCCACGACCCCCTGCTCCCAAAGCAGGTGCGCTAACCGGACTGCGCTACGCCCCGTGCAAGATTAGTGCAGAAGTGACTGCTCTTAATCGTTTTGCGAGTGCAAAGGTAACAATATTTATGTAAATGCAAAATAGTTTGCCTGCTTTTTTGTGGTAATGTAGTGGTAATGCCTTTACACTTTGCCATGATTGGGCACGGAAGTGCCATTTTGCTGCGTGGCAAGGGTGGGGAGGTGGTAAAAAGAAAAAAGCTACCACGCCAAAGCGATTGCCAGGTGAGGCATCGCTCGGGAGTGATAGCTTTTTACCTGAACAAGCAGGTAGGAAATTCTGATTAGTTGACGCCAGCAGCAAGTTCGGCACCAGCCTTGAACTTAACCACCTTCTTGGCAGCGATCGTGATCTTTTCCTTGGTTGCGGGATTGATACCATCGCGGGCAGGACGCTCGTTGATAGAGAATGTGCCAAAGCCGAGGATTGCAACCTTGTCACCCTCCTTGAGAGCACCTGAAATGGCATCGAGCACTGCGTCGAGTGCTTTCTTAGAATCTGCCTTGCTCAAGCCCTGGGCTGCAATGGCATTTACGAGATCAGTCTTATTCATACTGTGTAAAATTATTTAATGATTTTATCTGTTCGTTGGACTTGCGCGTGATGGCATTTCCACTATTAAAAATGCCCACTTGCCGTGTGTTAATGGGGCTTTGTGCGCATTTTCATGGCAAATATAGGGCATGGAGGTTAATGGTGCAAGCAATTCGGTGCTTTTTTTATAAAAATGAGTCAAAATGGCGTGTTTATGCGGTGTGTGAGTGCATGCAAGTGCGCTTTTGGGGACCTTTAGGCCCTTTTTAAGTCCCCTTGCTATTCAGGCTTTAAGTAATGTATGGCAAACTTACTTGTCAACCTGTTACCCCGTTAACCAAGAATTCTGTCAAAGGCAGGTCTTGTGGCTTGTTTTATGCGACATTTGCTCAAAATAAGGCCGCACGCTTTGGCCATTTGGCGCCGAATTGCTACCTTTGCGGCCACATACCGATATCCAGATTTCGGGCCAGATTGGATTTGACAGCGGGTTGGAGTGGTATGTAAGCACGCAGTGCGCCTGGAGGTGGGCACTTAAATATCGGCCTTCGACAATTTAACTGGCGAAAACAAGTTTGCTCTCGCTGCCTAATCGAAGTACAGTAGATAGGCTTTATTCCGGCACAAGGTGCTGGAACGAGACATCACCCAAGAGCTGTTGCTCCGAAGCGTCTTGACAAGGTGGTGCAGGTAAATCGGCGCTGGTCAGAGTTGGCCTTGCAACTCTGGCGAGATTTTTAGAGGATAAGGTGCTGGTTGGTGGCACTGGTCTTGCCAGCACTCGAAAATCAAGTCAGTGATAAGCGTGTAGAAAGCATATTATTTCCCTGTTTGGACGAGGGTTCGAGCCCCTCCTGGTCCACAAAGAAGCACTGATAATCAGCGGTTTGGAAATATCGCGTGCTAAAATGCGTGCGATGGATTAAAGGTATTAAGGCCATGACTTTGTTCTGTTGAGCAATGCCATGGCCGTTTTTTTTATGTGGCGGTACCATTCTTTCAGCCAGCATTTTGTGCTTGATGAGTAAGTTATATAAGTAAGTGTACTATATATTTATTATGTTGTATGTTGTTTGATACGTGTGTTTTTTGTCTTACCTTTGCATACATGTAACGTTACTTGTAATAAAAATACGAATTATGGCTACTTTGACATTTCCTCAAATAACATTGTCTCCAAACATATTGGAGAGGTTGTCTCAAAAGGCCGCATGTAGCGGCAAGTCTTTGAAAGCTTACATAGAGGGCATTCTTTCTGATAATGCAAAGGAAAGCCCATCGCCATCTGGCGACCCTTGGTTTGACGATCCAGAGAATATTCGTATGGTAGAACAGGGCATAGAGCAATATAAGGAGGGTAATTGCAAGACGTACTCTTTAGATGAAATTAAGAATAAACTTGGGCTGTGATTTACGAAATATCCTATACCGAAGATGCAGAAAGGCATATTGCTCTATGGAGAAAGTCAGGGCAAATGCAGGTTCTAAGAAAAATAGCCAAGCTTTTAGAGGAATTGCAAGAACACCCCACTTTTGGGACGGGCAAACCAGAGCGGTTAAGGGGAAATCTTAATGGATTTTGGAGTAGGGAAATAACGAAAAAAGATAGATTGATATACAGGATAGAAGATAGTGAAGTAATCGTATTCGTTATTTCTCTTAAGGGACATTATGGCGACAAATAGGTATCTACTTTCAACGGGCTACGGCATGATGCAATAAACTAATGGTTAAAGCCAGCTTATTGGGCGTGGAAACTCAAATGTGACCGCATATGACATCACTGCCGCAGATAAATGTGTATATTTGCAAGTCGTTAGTGTGGCATGGCAGTAAGAATGCCACATTGCGCAGTTAAATATGCTAAAATAATGTCATGCTTAACATACCTATTATATATAAAGCCCTTGGCACACTATTGCTGCTCGAGGCACTGCTCCTTGGCTTGTGCTTCGGCATGGGTTTCTATTTTGGTGAGGTAAACCACCTCACATTCGGTCTGCCCTCGGCCCTGGCTGCAGTGATAGGCGCCTTGTTGCTCTACTTTGGGCGCCATGCCGAAAACCGCATGGGGCGGCGCGACGGGTTCCTGATAGTGTCGCTCACCTGGGTGGTGTTTTCGTTAGTCGGCATGCTGCCGTTTATAGTCAGCGGCTATCAGCCCCGTGTGGCGGCCGCCTTTTTCGAGACCATGTCCGGCTTCACTACCACGGGCGCCACAGCCTTTACCGACATTGACGCCCTTCCGCACTCCATCTTGCTATGGCGCTCCATCACCCACTGGATAGGCGGTATGGGTATCGTGTTCTTTACCATAGCCGTGTTGCCCAACATGGGCGGGGGCGATGTAAAGCTCTTTTCGGCAGAGGCCACAGGCTTGAAAATAGGCAAACTCCACCCCCGCATCAGCACCACCGCGCGCTGGTTGTGGAGCATTTACTCGTTGCTCACCATCACGTGCATGGCAGCCTATTTCTTTGGTGGCATGGGGCTGTTCGATGCGTTGTGCCATGGTCTGTCAACCATTGGCACGGGCGGCTTCTCCACCCACACCGCCAGCATAGCATGGTTCCAGTCGCCGCGTTTGCAATGGATAGCCACCCTGTTCATGTTCCTGGCCAGTGTCAACAGCACGTTGCTTTATTTGTTCTTTATCAAGCGCCGTGTGCGCGATGTGTTACACGACGACGAGCTGCGTTGCTTCCTGGTAATATTCTTTGTAGCCGCATTCAGCATAATGGGCATACTCATGTATGCCGACCGCATGGACTTTGCCACCGCTCTGCGCAGCGCATTCTTCAACACCGCGTCATTGCAGAGCACCACCGGTTTTAGCGACGAGGACTTTATGAAATGGCACCCAACCATCTGGCTCATACTCTCGCTGATAAGCATCATTGGAGCTTGTGCCGGTTCAACCAGTGGCGGCTTGAAGTGTGTGCGTGTGCTCATGGTGTGGCGCTTGACCAAGGCCGAGTTCAAAAAAATGCTGCACCCGCATGCCGTGCTGCCGGTGCGCATCAACAACACGGTCATCACATCGCAAACCGCCCGCACCGTGTTCGTGTTTTTCGTAGTCTACTTCATGCTCGTCATGCTATCCACCTTTGCCATGGTGGCCATGGGCTTGTCGTTGCTCGATGCCTTCGGGTTGGCCATATCCTCGTTCAGCAACGTGGGCCCGAGCATCGGCCACGTGATAGGCCCGTTGGGCTCGTGGGGAGTGCTTAACGACGCCACTTTGTGGATAAACTCCTTCCTGATGCTTGCTGGACGCCTTGAAATATTCTCACTATTGTTGCCGCTCACACCCGCCTTCTGGCGTGACGAATAGTTCAGAAAATGCGCAAAATGGCTCCATCATATTGGGGTTAACGGGTTGGAAGCAGCTTAAAATTAAACTTACAGGTAACACTTAGAGTGCCACAAATGAAAGTTTTCAGACTTTTGTTTGTGGCATATATATATTTGAGCTATTTTTGCACAATAAAAGACACATTGGCTGCGCTACCTGTTCGCAGCCAAACCTATCTTGAGTTAAAGCGTAATCTCCTAATGTTGCTGACAACCTGCGCCAAGTGGGGAGATTATTCGTCATAAAGTACCAACTATGTGCCATATAGTGCCATAATAGTTACTACACACTATATAGTAATTGAAAAACAAGTAACAATAACATGGAGACAAAATCCATCAATCCGCAAGAGCAACAGGACGAGGAGATGCAGCTAATTCCCTTGTTGAAGTTGTGCTACCACCAATTTATCAACCATTGGACATGGTTCGCTTTATCGGCCGTTGTGTGCGGTTGCATAGGGTGGTACTATCAGCAGTGCCAGCCCCGCGTATACCAGCGTCAAGCCGTCATGCTTATCGAGGACTCCAACGGGTCATCGACAGGCGGTCTGCGCCGTACATCAAAGAACAGCGGCATGAACACCCTGCTTGAGCTTAATGGCGTGAGCGTAGGCGACAACCTTAAAAACGAAATATTCATTATTTCGTCAAAGCGCCTCATGTCGCGTGTGGTTGACAAACTCAGTCTTGATGTAGACTACACCACCAAGGAAAAATTGCACAGCATCACGCTGTATGGCAAGGAACTGCCATTCCAGGTATTATTCCAAAAGCAATACAAGGGCAAGCGCGGGCAACATATCGATGTGGTGAAGAAAGGCAGCAACACCGTCACCCTTAAAGGCATGACCGACCGCATGGGCAACGATGTGCCCGATGTTGATGTGCAACTCGGCCAGATGACACAAACGCCCTACGGCCCATTGTGCGTAGTGCGCGGCCCAGGGTTCGGCCGTTGGACAGACGAAACCATCGAGGTAGACCGCTTGTCGAAGGAAAAGGCCGCAGCGCGTTTCTTAAAAATGCTTTCTGCCAGCGAGTACGACAAGGAGACATCGCTCATTGTGCTCAACTGCAACGACACCAACGTAGAGCGTGCCGACCAGGTGCTGGCCACACTCTATGACACGTATAAGGAAGACGTGGTTGAAAACAAAAACCGCGTGGCACTCAACACTGCCAAGTTTATCGACGACCGCATACAAATCATTGGCCGCGAACTCAGCAGCGTCGAAAATCAACTGGCAAGTTTCAAAAAGCGCAACCAGCTTGTCGATTTCGACAAGACACCGCAGGCCATGATCGACGAGAGCTCGACCGCCCGCCAGCAAAGCCTGCAGGCTGAAACGCAGCTCAATGTGGCCAAATACCTTGACGAGTACCTGCACACACACTCAAACAGCCACGACCTCATACCCGCCCTCAATGTGGGAGATGCCTCGTTCAATACCCAGATTGCGGCCTACAACGACCAAATGAACAAGCGCAACACCATGGTGGCCAACTCAAGCGAAAACCAGGCCGTGGTGCGCGAAATGGACCGCCAACTCGCACAGATGCGTCAGGCCATAGCCTCGTCGTTGCGCAGTTATGTTAATTCGCTCGAAGTGCGCTTGCAGGCTGCACGTGCCAACGAAAACATGCTCACAGGTCGCATGGCAGGTGCTCCCGAACAGGAGAAGCAGGGCCTCGACATACAGCGCCAGCAGTCGCTCAAGGAGGCACTCTACACCTATTTGCTCAACAAGCGTGAGGAGGTAGCCCTGCAGCAGGCCATCAACGAGGCCAATGTGCGATTGGTTGAAGGCCCCATTGGCAATCAGCGAGTCAGCCCCCGCAGCCTTGTCATTCTGCTTGTGAGCCTCATTATCGGACTCTGCATACCAGCCTTCGTGTTGTGGCTCCGCTATATGCTCGATGTAGCCATACATGGCCGCAAGGACGTTGAAAATGCAACCACCATACCGGTGCTTGGCGAGGTGCCCCGCATGAAGAATGCCAACAACAACAAGTCGCTCATTACCGACCTCAGCAGCGACGACCCCGTGGTAGAGGCATTCCGCATCATACGTTTCAGCCTTGGCTACATGCGCCATTCAACGCAGGTGATGATGACCACCTCAACCACTCCCGGTCAGGGCAAGAGTTTCGTTGCGCGCAACATGGCCGCCATCTTGGCCATGGCAGGCAAACGGGTGCTTGTAGTCGACGGCGACATACGCAAGCGCACACTGAGCGAGAGTTTTGGCCACACATTCGGCCTTACTACCTACCTTTCAGACGACCACACACAGGTGGCAGACCTCATTCGCACCGATGCCGTTGTAAAGGGAGTAGACTTCTTGCCGTCAGGCCCAACACCGCCCAACCCCACAGAGTTGCTCATGAGCGACCGTCTGCACCAACTCATGCAGCAGTTGCGCCAGATGTACGACCACATCATCATCGACTCAACTCCAATGTTCTCAGTGGCCGATGCCAGCATCGTCAACCGCGAGTCAGACATCACCATCTTTGTGTTGCGTGCCGGAGTGCAAAATCGCGATTTCCTGCCCGACTTTGAACGCATGTATCAGGAACACCGTTTCAACAACCTTACCGTTGTGGTTAACGATGTCAATGTCGACAAGCGTTACGGCTATGGTTATGGCTACGGCTACGGTTATGGCTACGGACAAAACAAGAAGAAGAGTCGTGTGAAGCGCATCATAAACCGCTTGCACAAGTAATAAATTCAAGACATAAAAGAGAGAAGAGCAAGGTTAGCACAACAACGCAATGTGCCCGCCTTGCTCTTCTCTTTTTTATGCAAAAGTCCAAGCTGAGGCCGGTGTGCAGAAAATCTTGTCCTGTGCTTTAAGGGCTGCTCACCCTTGTGGTGTTTACCGCTAAGACATAAGTGCAGATGAAAAGCAATGAAGTCAAGAAAAACGCAAGCGCTAAATGCAAGCACTAAATGCGAGCACTAAACGCAAGTTCTAAATGCAAGTGCTAAATGCAAGTGCTAAATGCAAGCTCTAAACGCAAGCTCTAAACGCAAGCTCTAAACGCAAGCACTAATGGGGGCGACGCGTCTCGCGTCGGGATTTTAAGGCAAAAGTTCACAGACAAGCGTGTAATTAGCGCTGCGTGTGAGCCTATGTGTATGAACCTTTGCCTTAATGCCCGACGCGAGACGCGTCGCCCCCATTAGAGGTAGCGTTTGTTGCTTGCTTGCATTTAGTGCTTGAGTATGTCCCGCGGAAATCAAGTCATAGGCTTACAGACCTCAAGTTTCGGATTTAGCAAGGGCGGGCTGAAAGCCCAATGGAGCACATAGCCC
>ERZ1026890.462-NODE-462-length-24926-cov-112.963411_pt1 | contig 24926 bp, 20 predicted proteins | sample MGYA00380175_ERZ1026890 | MGnify/ENA primary metagenome ERZ1026890 (study PRJEB33269, sample SAMEA4719811) | human gut metagenome | biome: human-associated habitat; feature: organic feature; material: feces | place: Cameroon | collected 2013-10 ...
TAGGAATGAATGCACCAAAGGCTGTGGCCAAAGGTGAATACGCAAAAGCCATCCGTAAAGCCGTACATGACTCTATCGAAGCTATCAAGAACGGAAAGGTTCCTGAGAAAAAAAATCAAAAGTTCAATTTTGAATGGAGGGTATAGATATGGCTTGATGACATGAAAATTGGTGCAGCAGCTTCAGTCGTAGCTAGTTTTGCCTAATATAAAAAGAGGTGCATCGCAAGAAGTCTTTCTCTTGCAATGCACCTCATTTTTTAACCTATGATGATGCTATTTTCTACAGATGGAAATCAATTTCCTTGAGCCATGCCTTGGTATCAAAGCAAGGACACTCCTTCTTGACACCAGGCAAATCGCGATGGCCCAGAATCGTGGCATCCGGATAATCCTGAGCCAGAGAATACAGCAGCTCCTCCAGCGTAATCTTCTGCGCCTCGGTGCGCGTATCCGCAGGATGACCATTCTTGTCCAAGCCACCCTCGTAGCAGATACCAATGCTATGCTGGTTGTAGTGACGGGCATGCGCACCCACCTTGTCCTCATGACGGCCAGGATACAGAGTGCCGTCCTTGGTGATGTAATAGTGGTAACCAATCTCTGCGAAGCCACGAGCCTTGTGGCACGCCTCCAGGTCCTCAATGCTGAAGTTCTGGTTCACACGGGTAGCGCTGCAGTGCACTACAATCAAATTGATAGTTCTTTTACATTTCATTTTCTTCTTCTTTTTTTAATGGTTCAACTTAGTGTTCTTTTTCTCTCAAGCCTTTCTTTCAAGGCTATTCTCAAGCCATCTCACCTCATTTACAGGCCCTTGCAACTCTGTACGCAGAAGGCGCTGAGGATGGCAGTCAATACCGTGATGGTAAAATTAATCACTTTCTTAATAGTCTCTCTCTTCATTTGTTCACGCTTTTAATGTTAGTTATCCCATATTAGATTGTTACGTCTGTAGAATCGCCGTCAGATCCGCCGCCGCCAGTGGTGCCCGAATCGCCCTTGCCAGTGCCTCCTGAAGTGTTATCACCCGTTGAGGAACCTCCCGATGGATTGCTGCCGCCGCCGTTCGTTCCGCCGCCGTTCGTTCCGCCGCCATCAGTAACTCCACCAGTAACAGTCACTCCCTTATCCACTCTCTTGATAGTGGCATCGAGGTTCAGACTGGCAGAAATCAAGTTACCCGTGGCGCGGGCTCTCGACTTCACTCCGGCAATGTTCTTGGCTGCCGACCACTCGCCAATGCTCTTGGCACCCATCTTGTTCTTGATGCCCAAGCTGAAGATCGCCAGGTCGTTGATCTTCACGGCAATGCCCTGCAAATTCAACTCTCTGATGCAGTTCACGGCATCGGTAAGCATGCCCTTGATGGCACCTTTTGAGAAGGGGGTGTTGTGTGACGACATGTGCTCTGCCAACTTGTCGAGATCATAAGTCTCGTTAACCACTGGATATGCGTAGTACAAACCATACGCATTCGGCATCTTCTTGTTCTTGTTCTGTTTCAATACTACCTGAATCATACTTTTTCCCTTTCGCGTTAAAATTGTTAGTTAATTTAGTTTTAGTAACTCTCCAGTTGATGCATCTCCTTCTGAATTACGATGCAAAGATACGGCTTTTTTTCGACTCACTCTGAACTTTCGTGAACTTTCGCAAAAAAATCTAAAAAAACATGAAAAAAGTTTGGGGAACCCTTACGGATCCCCCAAATATTCAAAAATCAACTCCTTTTGCCTCGGAGTAAACAACTTGTTGCAACTCTTGTAACCTTCTGCCTGAAGCAGTTCCATGAGTCCCTTGCATTGCTTGATCCAAATCATCAAGTGCTTTTCGGCACTCCTTGGTTTGGCATCAGGAAAGTAGAGACGAGCGATGGCTCTCTTGCTATTTTGATTTGGCATACTCTCTAACTTGTTTCGGGTTCAGAAATGACTAAGATAGAAATCTCAGTGACTTAGATAGAATCCCCAGTGACTTAGATAAAAATCCCAGTGACTTAGATAAAATCACGGGTTAGGGTAGTTCGGATTATAGTTCGAATACTGCGCCACTTCCGCCCCGCTCTTTTCCACCACGAGCCAAAAATTTCCCGTACGTCGGTGCTCACTCTTGAAACCAAGCCTCGCCATGATGCTGCCGATGCTCTGGTTCGACATGTTCTGGCGCAAGGCAGGGTTGGTGCAGATCTTTTCCATGATCTCTGCTGTGGTAACCGACTTGATGAACCTGGGCTCTGTTGATTCATCCGGGATACGAAAAAAACGCAATATCTGCTCCTCTGCAAAGTTGGAAACCATGAAGAGGCGATTGTGCTTACGCATCTTCTCCACATCCTCGAAAGTCTGCCAGTATACCCAGCCATCCTCTCGGGTGCCCTTCGATACACTCTGACCCAGAGCCAAAGCCTGAGAGTAGAGACCCTCGTAGTTGATGGCCTTCTCTCTAGGGCTCACAATCTTGGTAACAATCCATGGCGAGAAACGGCGGTTCTCCACATCGGTGATGATGTGCTGCTGGTTGCTCGTTCCGCAAAGCGAAGCACGGTGCTCCAGCTCAGATCGGTACTTGTCATAAGGGCGACGGAAGGAGAATACCTCCTTGGTCATGTTGCTCTTGAAGGCACTCAGGTTTCTGCCGAATATCGCCTCAAACTCATCCAGGTTCACACTAGCCTTGGTAGCCTGAGCCTCCATGGCATCCTTGTCCAGATAGTTGCTGGTACTGTCATTCAGATAGTAAGTCTTGAGGCATGGAGGGAGCAGGGCACCCAGAATGGTGGTCTTGTAGATGCCGCCTTTGCCCACCAGAATCAGCATCGACTGGTTCACGAAGTGAGGATTCACCCATGCCACCACCATCGACACGAACCACTTTCGGAAATATTCCACAAACTCCTCCTGGGTGTGGCAATACTCGGGGCGGTCTTCCACCGTGATTCGCATGGCAAACTCCCTGATGTAATCCGTCTTGCCATCCCACTTAGGCAGACTGCGCAGATAATGATCCAGCGGATTGAAAGGCTGGCTGTAGTCGCTGGTCACGATATCCCCCAGTTTCTGCACACTGGTATGGATGCCCTTCAGGTCCATCTCCATCCAGATGGAGTGCAGGATGTCGTCGCTCACATCGGTATACTTCAGGTACTTGGCATCCTTCACCATGCGGCTCACCACCTGATACTTGCCGGTAACCATGTTGTGAACGAACTCGTAGTTCTGGTCGAGCCACTGTCTGATGAGCTTCAGCGTAGCCTGAACCGGATAGTCCTCGCCCTTGGCGTAGAAGTGCCATTTGCCGGCAAGTTCGCCATGGTTCTTGTACACACTTCTCACCACGCTAGCCGTGTCGGCATACTGCTGCGAGAATTCGGAGGTGGCATACTGCAGTGCCTTCTCCTCCTCGATGCCGTATTTCAGGCAGCAGTAGGCAAAGCTGGTAACATACTCGTTGTGCTGATGCTCCTCGAATCTTTTGCCCCAGCTCTCAATCATCACCTTGATGTGGGGAGCTGCCTCCTCGATGGTTGGGGTGTAGCCGCCCTTCTTCTTGCGGGTCTTGCTGCTCTTAGGTCTGCCGCCCTTGTTTTTCTTCTTCTCGTTCTTGATGCGTTCCTGGGTAACCTTCAGCTCGCTGGGGGTGAGCTTCAGGGGGATTGCCTCCCAGTTGAAGTAGGCATCAGGGTCGTGGGCAAGGCCGCAGAGTCTGCCGATGTCGGTGGCCTGCTGGTCGGCCTCCCAGTTGAGCAGGGTGTTGTAGAAGCTGATGGCCTTCTTGATCATGGCATTGAAGAGTTCCACGATGGTGAGGTCGCAGTTCTCGGCTCTGTCGTATCCCACGATGATGCGGATACCCTGTCCGCTGATGGTGTGATAGACGGCTAGGGCATAGGCCGACTGGCATGCGGCATTGAACATGCTCTCAATCTGCTCAGCCGAGGCATCATGGATGTCGTAGTCCAGGGCAATCATTCGGGTCTCAGCCTTCACGTTGTCGAGGCTTCTGCCTCTGCCGTCATACTGCAGTGAGGCAGAGATGGCAGGGCCTAGAGGCTTGAGCTCATCTGCATAGCTCTTGCTGATGGACATTCTCTTGCGATAGGCCATGGTCAATGAACTTACCAGGGAGTCTTTTGTGATAAGTTGCTCCAAGGCTTCTCTACTTGCGAGAGGCATGCTCTCGGTGCTCTTGAGTGATGCGAATAGTGACGGCATCACGGCGTCATTTGTTTTTTTGTTCATTGGTTTGATTTTTTTGTTTGTCAATTATTTAGTAGTCGGCTGGAGATTTTAGCCTCTTCGGTCGGCCATTTTTTCTGTGAATGCAAGGCTGTGATGTGAAGGCTTGGTCTCAAAAAACTAGTTTTTCGATACTAAAAACCTCTATGTAAAACCCTGATATTCATTTCATTTACCTTTATAACACGCTGTATATACAAAAGTTCTGGACCCTAGGGTTCACATCACACTCTCGAATCAGCGGTCACTCGGGTAGGATTTCGGTTGCAAATGTAGGAAAATCCGGCGGGTTTCACAATAGTTCCATGCTGTCCACTTGACCAAACTGGTCAAAAAATGCTATGTTTTAAGAAAAATTAAGTTCCGTTTATAGTTGTTTGGAAAATAATAGATTTTAAAAATGTCCATATTTTGGTAGGGAAAGAGTACCTTTGTACGTAGATAATAAACAGAAGAGCAATGATAAGTACTTCTGCCCTTTCGGGGCGTGTGGAATTTACTTACTAAACTTGAATAAAAAGATTTTTTTATATAAACAAAATTAAATATTTTAAATTATGGCAACAAATCAAAACGAAGGAAATGGACCGATGGTTAAAGTGGGTAATTTTTTCAATGATTTTTTTGATGAGAAAGTTAAAGGTAAAAAGCGTCTCACTGGCGCTACTTTGAAGCGTGACTATGGTATTACAAAATATTGTCTTAGCAACCTTAAGAATGGTCATGAAATGTTGAGCGGTAACATGAATAAGATAGGTCGTGCCTATCTCGAGCAGTTTCCTACGCAAAGAGAGCGATTCCGGCAGGTTATCAAGCTGTTGGATGTACAGCGTGAGCAGGATATTGAGAACTATGGACCGGATGGTTCTCCTTTCACTGCCACCTTCAAGGATATTCTTGATTCATATATTCTTCAAGAGGCTAAGAAACTGGCAGAGGTTTACGATCATGAGGAATTGATGAAGAAACTGCATCAGCAGCTGATTAAAAAAGGTCTGTTGCTGGATTGATATTCTGATTGACTTCTTTGTACAAAAAAATCTGCCCCTCTGCTTCGCAGCAGAAGGGCAGAAAAATTGTGTTTACTGGCATCGCGTTTATAAACCTTGCGTTTACAAAAGAAGCAAATTTATTTTCGCTATTTTTTAAACTTTATCTTACTTACTAACTAATCCATATATCATTAACCATCAACGGCCATTATAGATGAACACTGATGAACCTGGCAGATTCAATGTCAGAGGAGTATCAATGTCGATAGGCTTGTTGATTGGCATACCCTGCAATTCAGCCTGGCTGAAGGCATGGGTCAAAGTAATCTTTCCACGAACATAAGAAGGTATCTCCAACGCCTCTCTCAGGGTTGTGGTGAAGCTCTGTGCACTGGCAGAAGGGTTACGCAAGGTAAGCACACTCTTCTTGCCGTTCCATGCAGCCCAGCCATATACATTTGCCTTCTTGCCATCCCATGGATTGCCGCCAACCCAGTGGGCATCTGGCAATACATCGGCCTGTTCCTGCTGCCACTTGATGCACTCTGCCAAGTCTTTCCACAACGCTCCTGCGTTGCCCTGGTTGTCCTTGATTTCGTCCATCAGTTTATAGTCGTTGTACAGCTCAACCATGCCCGAACCACAGGCAAAGGCGCAGCGCATTTCACGAACGATTCCATCATAATCCATGTTCTTGGAAACGGCTCCCCAACGGCTCAGGATGAATCCGTGAGTCATCAATGTGTTGATAGGGCATACTGGTGATCTCTGAATGAAGTTCTGATATACCAGGCGGTCGCGATAGGTAATCCAGCGCTCACGGTCGGTGCCCTGGTCACCTGCCTCGCCGTAATCACCCTCCTGGCGCCATACTGCATCTGTGAAGTGGAACCAGAATGGAGAAGCCCATGTTCCTACAGTGGTGTTGAGGAAGATGTCTGGACGCTTCTGGCGTACGGCACGCTCGATGCTGATGATGGCCTCGGCATTCTCTTCGCCTCTGGTTCCTTCGTCAGGACCAATGGCTGAAGCCTGAGCACTGATACCATCAAACTTGAAGAAGCGGAAGTCGTAACGGTCGATCATGTTGGTGCAGCAACGGATGAAGAAGTTGTAGTAATCTTCATTGCTCAGCTGCATGCCACCCTTAGAACGCCAGTAAGCACGGCGATACTCGCCAGACTGACCATAGCCACCCACAGGACCCAGCCAAGCACCGATACCTGTGCCCATCTGCTTAGCCTCGTTGGCTGGCTCGTCGAATCCGTTAGGGAAGTTAGGGTTGAAGGTCCAGGTGCCATACTGGTCCCAGCCATCATCCCATACGAAGGCCTTTGGAGCCATCTGGTATTTATCATAGAAGTGTGTCTTCCAGTGACTTACCACGTCGGCACACTGTTCTACGGTCATATTGCCCTTATAAGAAGGAGCTTGTGCGTTGTTGCGGTCGATGTTCAACTCATACCATGAAATATATACAGGGTAAGGTCTCCAAGCCACAGCTCTTTCACGCTCGCTGTAAGCCAGGAAAGAGCGGCGCAACTGGTTAGGCGCAACCAAGCCTACTACAGAACTGATGTTCCATGTTTTGCCAGCTTTTAAAGTAGTGTTTCTTCTCCATAAGCCTTCTATGTGGGTCGCATTGCCTTCGTCCTTGCAGGAATTCAGACCCATTGGAGTTTCCAAACCGGCAAAGATATGATTGCTTGCCAGGATGGCACCACGGGTATTACCCACCACTTCTGGAGCGGTGTAGGCACTGTTCTTGGCTACCAGGTAGTTCATGGCCACGATACCTTTCATAGACAGGTCTCGGGCAGCCTTGATATCCATTTCTGTGCGCAGGTAGTGAGAACCGTCTCTCAATACGGCACGCCATGTGATAGAGAGGTCGCCGTAGGTAAAACGAGCTTCCAGAGCCTTGCCTGCATAACGGAGAGAAGCAGTTGCTGCAGATGGGTCCTCTCCGAGGGTAACTATCTTCACATCTTCCAGTTTCATCCCCGATGCGGCAACGGTGCTGCCGTCGCCCAATAGAACCTTAAATAATTCTGTGTCAGGCTGCAGTCCCAGTTCAGAACAGCCGTTGAAGTAGAGTTTGCCCCCTGTATTGATGAAAGAGGCTTTCAATACCTTGTTGACCAACTGATAGCTGTTTGACTTCTGGGTGATTTTAGCTACACCCGGTTGCTTTTTCTGGGGAAAGATGACAGCTTGTGCCCAACTCCCCATACACAATGATAATGGCATTATAAGAGTAAGTGCCAGCTTTAATAAATTGTTTTTATTCATACTGATAGTAAGTTGAAGCCCCTTGAAAAAAAGGGAGACACCATCCGCTTATGGTGTCTCCCCTTGCGTGACTTAAATTATTTTGTTAATTTACATGTAATGGTCCAAATCTTGGTCTCTCCATTGGCAGCCTTTACTGCATACTTGTGTGGAGTGGACCAGTCGGCTGGAACACCCAACTTTGGAGAACCTTCAACAGGTAATTAAACTTTATCTTACAAAACTAATCTACATAGTCAGTTTCTTACTTCTCATCCCAACCTGGGTTCTGCTTCAAGTTCTTATTCAGTGCCAACTGATCGATTGGCAATGGATACAACCAGCGGCGGTCGTTAGCAGTCCACTTGCGGCCAGCAGCATTGTCATAACTCTCAGCGTAGATGCGGAGGTATGTCTTGCCGTTATATACTCTAGTGTTGCTGCTATCGAAGGCGTAGATCTCGTTGTACTGCTGCTTCACCTTGTCGGTAACACGGATACCCAGAGTAGTAAGCGGATTCTCCAACAGCTTCATCGCATTCCAGCGCTTCAAGTCGTCCATACGGAAGCCTTCGCCAACCAACTCGATACGACGCTCACGACGAATCTCGTAGAGCAGGTTAGAAAGCTGATAACCGTAGTCGATAGGCTTCTGGTCAGCAACAGGGTTCACTGTAAGGTGAGCCATGCCTACACGGTCGCGAAGCTGGTTGATGGTCTTGTCAAGAACAGCCTGGGTGCATGTACCCAACTCGGCATTAGCCTCGGCGTTGATGAGCAATACCTCTGCATAACGGTAGATGAACCAGTCGTAAGAGGTGTTGCGAGCCTGCCACTGAGTCTCGTCAGCAGAGTGGAACTTGGTACATGGATAACCTGTTACACCACCAGATACTGAGCAGTCTGGCATCTTGTTCTGCACCTGCTTGTTGTTGCGGAGCCAGAATGGCTTGTGGTTGTTGTCGATGAGCTGATAGAGACGTGGGTCACGGTTGGCAATCTCTGTCTCCAACTCTTCGTCACCCTGGTAGCCTGAACCCTGGTTGTAGATAGGTGTACCATCCTTCATCAGGAACGACTCGATGAAGTCCTTGCTCAAGCCCATACCGTTGCCACCAGCCTGACGGCCAGTCTCGTGGGTAAGGATACCAGTCTCGTAGAAGCGGACCATGATAGCCTCCTTGTTGTCAGCAAGGTCTTCCTGAACAAACTGGTTGGCATAGCTGAGTGGATAACCCTCGTAAGACTTGGTGCCGGCACCGGCGTCAGTACCCTTTACGATGGCATATTTGCCGCTGTTGATGATTTCATCGGTCAGCTCCTTAGCCTTTGTAATGAGGCCTTCAGCTGTCAAACCCTCAGAACCAGTCTCCTTGTGATACTTCATATAAGTACCGTAGTAGAGGCATACACGAGCCAGCTGGGTGCGGGCTGCATCCTTGTGCAGACGGCCCTTCTCGGCCATTGTCTTCTCTGGGAGCCACTGGATAGCGAACTCCAAATCCTCGATAATCTTCTTCAATACGAAATTGCGTGGATCACGGCCCTTGAAGAGCTCTGCGTCATCGCCCGTCTGGAGGTCACTCTCATACCAAGGCACATCACCGAAATTACGGATCTTGCTATAGTAATCCTGTGCTCTGAAGAAACGGATTTCAGCTACATACTTGTTGATGTCAGCCTCAGAGCCAGAAGCAGTCTGATAACGCTTCAGGAAGTAGTTGCAGCTACGCACGTTGCCCCAGCCCCAGCCACCGCCTGATGTTGGAACGGTGTAGTTGTTGAACAGATAACCACTTGGGCTATTGGTTACAAAGTTATCACTCTCGCCATCAAGAGTAGAAGAAGGACCTGCCAGCATGTTGCTGTAGATACCATTGGCGTACATCTTGAGGTCGTTGGCACTCTTCCAGTATGACTTATCTGTAAATGAGTCCATTGGGCTCAAGTCGGTATAGTTGCAAGATGCAAGTGTCATACCAGCCATCATACTCAAAATGAATATATTTTTAATTTTCATTGTCTGTCTATTTAAGTATTAATAATACACACTTTACGATTCTCGAACATTAGAATGATAAGTTCATACCTACAGAGATCTTCTTGTTGATAGGGTAAGTCATGTTACCAAGTGTCTCTGGGTCAGCGAACTTCACCTTCATAGGAGTGAATGTAAGGAGGTTTTCACCCTGTACAAATACTCTGAGGCGAGCAATGCCCACCTGCTTCAGCAAGTGTGAAGGGATAGAGTAACCTAATGTCACATTCTTCAAACGCAGGTATGCTGCATTGAGCATGTAGCGAGAAGAGGTGTTGTGGTTAGCACCATTTACACTGTAGTGATGGAGTTTTGGGAAGTAAGCACCACGGTTGTCCTCTGTCCAGTAGTCGAGAGATGTGGTCTGTGGAGTACACCACTCATTAGTGAAGCCCCAGAATGATGGACCACCCCAACCACCGAAGTAGTCGCGCTTGCCGATACCCTGCCAAAACATCTCGAAGTCGAAGCCCTTGTAGTCGGCACCTGCTGTGATACCGTATGCATAGCGAGGAGTTGAGTTACCGAGAATCTTGCGGTCGCCTGGCTTATCTACTGTACCTTCACCCCAGGTTACCTTCTTGTCACCATCGAGGTCTTCAAACTTCACGTCACCTGCACTCCAGTGGCCGCCGTCGATAGCCTTCTGATCCCAGCTGGCTGCTTCCTCGTCGCTCTGGAAGAGTCCGTTAGATACAAAACCCCAGATTTCGCCCAGCTTCTCGCCCACGTAGTGGTCGCCGATGAGGCGTGCGTCGTTAGAATACTTGGTGATTTCAGACTGGTAGTCAGACAATACACCCTTGATGTGGTAGCCCAAACCGCACTTCAATCGGTCGCTCCACTCTACAGAGATTTCCCAACCGGTGGTCTTCATGTTGGCTGCGTTGCTTCTTGGAACGCCTGTACCGAGCACTGAAGGCAGGGTAGCACCCTTTGTCAGCATATCCTTGGTGTCACGGCGATACCAGTCGAAAGATGCACTCAGTCGGTTGTTGAGCCATGTACCATCGATACCGAGGTCGAACTGGTTCACGGTCTCCCATGTAAATGAGCTACTTACCAGGCCAGGAGCATAAACTGCTACAGGACGTGTGCCGCCGAGCAATACGCCAGCCTTTGTGCTCAAACCGTAGGTAGCCAGGTAAGGGAAATTACCAGATACGTTCTGGTTACCCAGAGAACCGTAAGATGCACGAATCTTCAGGTTGTCCCACCAGCTGCGCAATGGCTCGAAGAACTTCTCCTCTGATACACGCCAAGCTACAGAGCCTGAAGGGAAGAACGCATAGCGGTTGCCCTTGGCAAATTTAGAAGAACCATCCTCACGGCCGTTGAACTCGAAGAGGTACTTGCCCATGTAGTCGTAGTTCAAGCGGAAGAAGAGACCGTTGGTTGACCACATGCTCTCGCTACCGCTGGTAGAGATATCACCGTAAGCGAGGTTGATCTGTGGAGTATCGTTGTCGATGAGGTTCTTGCGGCCCACCCAGTGATACTTGTTGTGCTTCTTCTCCTGGTTGTAACCCACGAGTACCTTGAAGTTATGCTTCTCTGCCAATGACAGTGAGTACTCTGCGAAGGCATTGAATGCCTGATAGTAGTCATCGTAGTTAGATACGGTGATACTGCTTGGGTTGGTCCAAGGATAGTAGTTCTCTGTACCAGGAACGGCTGTATAGTCGTAGAAGTTACGTACGTGCTCGTTAGAGTTTCTGCCGTAGAAGTTCCATGTGTAGTCGGCGTTGATGACGAGACCCTTGATAGGAGTGATGCGTACGGCACCAGTCATCCACAAGTCGTTCTGGCGATACTTGGCGTTACCACCCTGCTCCATGATAGCGATAGGGTTGGTGTAGCTACCCTGACCTGCATAGTGTCCATCAGGATGCTTTACTGGCATCAATGGGCTCAAGTCGTTCTTCATCATACCTGAGTATGCGCTCAAACCTGAGTAAGCTGTAGGGTTCATAGCTGTAGTACCACCGGTAGGGTGAAGCTCTGATGTATAAGTATGAGTAATCTTAGCGCTTACATTCAACCACTTGGTAATGTTAGAAGAGATGTTTACGTTAGCGTTGTACTTCTTGTACTTATCGTCACCAGCGGTCAAGATACCCTTCTGGTCGTTCATACCCAGAGATGCATAGTAGGTAGTACGGTCGTTACCGCCGCTGATGCTGGCATTGTAGATCTGAGAGAATGAAGTCTTGTAAAGCTCATTCCACCAGTCGGTATTGCCGCAATAGCCATATTTAGCCTTGTCGTATGCCTCGTCGAAGAATACAGGATCCTTACGGGTTCCGTTGAAGTATTCCTCTGTATATTTGTAAACCTGATCCTTGAAGTATCGGCCAGAACCACCGTCGTTCTTGTTAGCCTCGTCCATCATCTTGAGGTACTGCATAGAGTTAACGTTGTGGTATGACTTGGCAGGGCTCTGCCAGTAACCTGTGGCGTTGAATGAGATGTTAGGCTTGTCGCTCTTGCGACCCTTCTTGGTAGTAATGAGGATTACACCGTATGCTGCACGCGCACCATAGATGGCTGCAGAAGAGGCGTCTTTCAATACAGAGATAGACTCCACGTCGTCTGGATTCACGAGGTTGGCATCCATCTGCACGTTATCAACCAATACCAATGGGCTACCGCCGTTCAACGACGTGTTACCACGGATATTGTAGCTAGAGCTGGCACCAGGAGCACCACCACTGTTCATGGATACGTTGAGGTTAGGAACAACACCCTGGAGACCCTGTCCGATGTTGGTAATAGGGCGGTTTTCCAAAACCTTACCATCTACGTTGGCAACAGCACCAGAGAGGTTTACCTTCTTCTGTGTACCGTAACCTACGACAACGACTTCCTCCAAGCCTTGTGTGTCTTCAGCGAGAGTTACATTGAGACTTGTTCCGTTCCACTTTACTTCGCTATTTACGAAACCGATGTAAGAAACAACGATGGTAGTACCCTTAGTTACCCCCTGGAGTGTGAACACTCCGTCCAAATCGGTAACTGTAGCATTCTTCGTGCCTTTCACTGATACTGACGCACCAATAATAGGTTCACCGGTAGCATCCTTTACCACACCTTTGCAAACAGCACCCTGCTGTGCAACCATAGTTGCTCCGAATGTGCTTGAGCTAGGAACAGTACTCGCATTGGCGGCACCTACTAAAATCGTAGATAGTAATAGGGTCATGCCAAACTGACTTCTTTTGTTCATAATTGTTTGGTTTTAAATGTTATTTTTAATTATATAGGATGAATATTTTCATTCTAATGAATAGTTAGCTATTATCTACGTTGCAGTTTTAAAAACTACGCCATAGTTATTTAAAAACGTTATTAATGATGTCTTGTTTATGTTACACACTTAGGTCATTTATTATTTCCGTTTGCAAATTTATGGCTTTTTTAGTAAACTTGGATGTTTTTGATAGTTAATAAAAATTAAATGGGGTAAAAAAGGATATAATTTGGTGTTTAGCAGGCAAGAAGGCTTATCGGGATATCAAGAACTCTATTGATACAGCGAAAAATCAGGGTAAGGAAGAAGGTCTTGCCGAGGGCATAGAAATTGGTAAGAAAGAGGGCAGAAAAAAAGGCAGAAAAGAAGGCAGAAAAGAAGGAAGAAAAGAAGGAAGAATTGAAGCTAACACTGAAACAGCTCAGCGTTTGCTGGCTATGGGGCTTTCTGCCGAACAAGTAGCCGAGGCTACTCAGCTACCTTTGGATATCATTGAAAAACTGAGCAGATCTTTATAGTTTGCTCCCGCTAGGCGCTTGCTCCCGTCAGGACGCCTAGCGGGAGATATTCTTTTATACAAACTAGTCCGCATACCTACTATATTATACAATTATTTATGTTAAAGATTTACAATTTAGAACTTAAATGAAAATAAATCATTATCTTTGCTGCCAAAATTCGACATTATGGAAGATGTAAACAGATTGAAAATAGTGCTTGTTGAGAAAAAGAAAAAGAGCAAATGGCTTGCAGAACAGTTGGATGTCAATCCATCAACTGTTTCTAAATGGTGTACAAATACATCACAGCCACCTTTGGAAACTCTCATACAAATATCTCAACTTTTGAAAGTTGAAGTAACTGAATTAATATGTATTCCAGCAAAAGCAGATAATAAGAGATGACAAATACAACAACAAAAAAACAGTTTTCACTTTTCGATTTTTGCAAGAAAAGAGCAGAAAAGATTCAAGTGTTCGGTAAAGAGACTATTGACGAGGATGGCAAAATCATACCTTTCGTAGATCAGGCAGCCTTGATTACCCATTATTTGAAGTTGCGCAATGCAGATGTCAATATGCCATACGAAAGACAGGCGGAAGGCATTTTGGACTTGTGGTATGAGTTTGTAAGGGGCGAAATGCTCCATAAGCCAAAGGACTTTGAAGGTGTTTCAGACTCTGCGATAGGCTACCAAACATACTTGTTCCAAGATTTGTTTGCTGCTCCGTTTCAAGCACCAAAGAATCCAAAATTCAAGTTTATCGACTTGTTTGCTGGAATCGGAGGATTCAGAATGGCGTTTCAGAACCTTGGGGGAGAATGTGTATTCTCTTCCGAATGGGATGAACAAGCCAAGAAAACATACTATGCAAACTATGGTGAGGTACCTTTTGGTGACATAACAAAGGAAAGTACAAAGAATAAGATACCAAAGGATTTCGACATACTATGTGCCGGTTTCCCATGCCAAGCCTTCTCTCTTGCAGGAAAGCGATTGGGATTTGAGGAAACACGAGGAACATTGTTCTTTGACGTTGCCGAGATACTACGTCGCTACCAGCCAAAGGCATTCTTCCTTGAAAATGTGAAAGGACTTGTAATCCATGACAAGGGAAGAACATTTAAGACAATTCTCAACACGTTGGAAGAAGTCGGGTATGTCGTACCTGATCCACAGATAGTAAATGCAATGTTCTTTGGCGTTCCGCAGCACCGGGAAAGAATATATATAGTCGGTTTCAGAAAGGATTTAGGAATAAAGAAAGAAGATTTCTCCTACCCAGAGCAAAAGGAAGTAACTAAGAAATGGATAGATGTTAGAGAAGAGAATCCAGTGCCAGCCAAGTATTACCTTTCAACGACCTATATTGAAACCCTCAAAAGGCATAAGGCACGTCATGAGGCTAAAGGACATGGTTTCGGCTATGACATCATTCCCGATGACGGCATAGCCCACGCTATAGTAGTGGGCGGTATGGGAAGAGAGTGTAACCTTGTCATAGATTTCCGCCAGAAAGACTTAACCCCGACAACAAGAATAAAGGGAGAAGTGAACAAACAAGGTTGGCGTAAAATGACCCCTCGTGAATGGGCAAGACTGCAAGGCTACCCCGACAATTTTAGAATTGTCGTAGCCGATGCTTCAGCCTACAAGCAGTTTGGCAATAGCGTTGCTGTACCTGCGATACAGGCAACAGCAAAGCAGTTGTTAAAAACGTTGAACGATAAAAATATATTGAAAATATGGGAGCATTAAAGGATTGCAAAATCATCAAGAACAAAACTGTATCAGCTACTGTTTTTGAGGGATTGTTTGAAGACAAGACCTTTCTCGATGTTGTGTATGATACTCCCAAAGACTACATCAAGCAGTGTTGGGATGCTTATAAAAAGAAGAATCCCAAAGGTGGAGCAAGTTTGAATGGAAATGTATTTGAGATAATCATATACACGCTTTTGTATAGAGAAGGTATCAAACCTTTCTATATGCAAGCGACCGTAACGTATGTGCCAAACATCATTTTTGACACGATACTTTACAACCTGTCGCAGCCAGTGAGCCTTTCATTGAAAACAAGTTTGAGAGAAAGGTACAAACAAGCTGACTTGGAAGCCGTTGCTTTGAAATATGTGCATCGGCGTTCAAAATGCTATCTGCTAACGATGTCTTCAGAAGAAGCAATCGGAACGAATGAAAAGATAAAGAATGGTGATGTGATTGGGTTGGATGCCGTCATAGACTGCAATACATCACAGATAGATGAATTGATGGAAGAATTAAAGAACAGCACCTTTGTCATAGCAGAAAGCAAACCTGCCGTACAAGGTTTCATTGTAAAATAGAAAATATGGCATTAACAGGAAATAAAGGCGAATGGAGTGAGATATACACTCTGTTCAAACTCCTAGGAGATGGAAAGGTTCATGCTGGCGATGCTAATATGAACAAGTTGGAATTGTATTACCCTATCCTCAACATAATCCGTGAGGAAAGCAAGCGATATGAGTATAAGCCCAATGTTGAGCAGAACATTGTCGTGATAGATGAAAACGGCAATGAGTATGCTCGCATATCAATGGACAGGTTTGTTGAAGAGTCATCAAAACTCTTGTCAGAAATAAAGGCTGGCAAGAAAAGTGCCTTTGAGATACCAAAAGCAGAAGCGTTTTTGGGAAAAATTGGTTGTACCAAGTTGAAAGCCCCATCAAAAGATAAGGCTGACATTCACATTATCATCCATGACTTGCGAACAAACATGACACCATTGCTCGGCTTCAGTATCAAGTCGCAACTCGGCAGTGCTTCCACTCTACTTAACGCAGGGGCAACAACCAATATTACATATAGGGTTGGTGGTAAGGACTTGACAGATGAGGAGATAGAGGAAATCAACTCGATCGATAGCCACCTTGATAGAATGGCAGAAATTGCCAAACGTGGATGTAGCCTTTCATACAACAATATAGACAGTTCGGTATTTATGAACAACCTCCAGTTCTTGGATATTTGTATGCCGCAGTTTATTGCCGATTGTCTGTTGACTGACAGCGTTGGAGAAGATTCTTCGCTGACGCATTGTGTGTCGGAGGTTGCCAAGAAAAATCCATTTGACTACAAAGGCAAGAATGTAGCGGAGTTCTATGAGCATAAGATGAAAGTGCTGCTCCTTAGTGCTGCGCTAGGCATGACTCCTGGTAAGGAATGGACAGGACGGTATGACGCAAATGGTGGTTATCTTGTCGTTCGTAAGGACGGTGAGATTGTATGCTATCATTTCTACAATCAGAATGATGTAGAGGACTACCTCTATAACAACACCCGTTTTGAAAGAGCAAGTAGAGGAAGATACAACTTTGGATCGCTTTATAGAAGTGATGATGGAGATGTCTATATCAAACTTAATTTGCAGATAAGGTTTAAGAAATAGAAACAATAATATATATATACTCGTTCATTTTTTACATTGAACGAGTAAATTTTTAATTGAGATATATGAGTTTTGTATTTGGACTGGATAGAGTACAATTTTTGTTAAATAGTGCACTGAATTCAGTGCACTTTCGCTATTTATTCGTATATTTGTAGCAAAGAACAACTACCAAGAAAAGACTCTCTCTATGTACAGGCAGAAGATTTGTTTGGTTTATCTTTGCATATAATTAAAATGAATGTCGTATGAAACAGGTAGAAGAAAGATACATCAGCTTGTTGACCGACTTCGGCTTCAAGCGCATTTTTGGAACGGCAATGAACACGGATTTGCTGATTTGCTTCCTCAACAGCTTGTTTAATGGCATTCAGGTTGTGAAGGATGTTTCGTATCTGAATCCAGAGGACGTGGGGGATGTTTTTGATGTGTATTGCGAAGGAGAAAACGGTGAGAAGTTCATCGTTGAAATGCAGAACGCCTACCAGGTGTGTTTCAAGGACCGCTCCCAGTTTTACTCCACTTTCCCAATTTGTGAGCTGGCACCTAAGGGGGATGACAGGAATTTCAAACTCAATCATATCTATACTGTTGCCATTCTCAACTTCAATATGAACACGGATGCCTTCGACAAGGAGAAGATTCGCCACCACGTGCAGTTGTGTGATACCGCAACGCACAAGGTTTTCTATGATAAGCTTGAGTTTATCTATGTAGAGATAGCCAAGTTCAATAAGACTTTGGAAGAGCTGGAAACGCTATATGACAAATGGCTTTATGCCTTGAAGAACCTCTATAAGCTTACCCAGCGCCCAAAAGAATTGTGCGATAAGGTTTTCGACCGCCTTTTCGAAGAGGCCGAGATTGCCAAGTTCACGCCTCAGGAGGTAAGGGAGTATGAAGCAAGCAAGAAGGCTTATCGTGATATCAAGAACTCTATTGATACAGCGAAAAATCAGGGTAAGGAAGAAGGCATTGAAATAGGTAGGAAAGAAGGAAGAATTGAAGCTAATACCGAAACAGCTCTGCGTTTGCTGGCTATGGGGCTTTCTGCCGAACAAGTAGCCGAGGCTACTCAGCTACCTTTGGATATCATTGAAAAACTGAACAGATCTTAATAGTTTGCTCCCACTAGGCTCTTGCTCCCGTCAGGATGCCTGGCGGGGATAATGTCTGATGGGAGCAATACTGTGGAAGAAAAGAATATAATAATTAATAACTAACTAATAAATAAAAATGAAATCTATTAACTTGATTATCTTGTTTTTGATAGCTGTATTGCCAACCCATGTTCGTGGCAATCAGCACAATCTGTACAATCAGCACAATCTGTACAATCAGCACAATCTGTACAATCAGTACAATCTGCAGCAACAACAAGAAAAGAAAAAGAAAGAGCATACAGTAGAGGTTTATGGTGACGTGAAAGATTCGTTTACCCAAGCCTATCTGAAGGCTTTTGTCACGGTGATGGACAAGGACAGCAACGTGATAGATACCATGACTACGAGTGGATGGGGAAAACACCTCTTTTATCATACTCAAGTCCCAGCACGTCCCGCTACTTATATCGTTAAGGCAGAGTGTGAAGGCTATGAGACGAACAGTATCAATCATACCATCAAATACATTGCACGCAATAAAAGTTTCTCATTTCCTTCGCTTTTGCTCAAGAAGAAATTCAATCAGGATGTTGCCCTCGATGACGTGGTGGTGACAGGCACCAAGGTGAAGCTGGCTTACCGTGGCGACACGCTCGTCTTTAACGCCAGCGCATTCAATGTGCCTGATGGCTCCATGCTCGACGCTCTTATAAGACAGATGCCGGGAGCTGAAATGAAGAGTAATGGCGATATTTACGTGAACGGCAAAAAGATAGATTATCTGCTCCTTAACGGAAAAGACTTTTTCAAGGGGAAGAACCAGGTGATGCTCGACAATCTTCCTTACTATACCGTAAAGGAGCTGAAGGTGTATGACCGTTCTTCTGAAAAAAGCCGACTCATGGGGAAGGAGATGGAGAAGAAAGACTATGTGATGGATGTGGCCCTGAAGCGTGAGTACTCCCGTGGATACATCGCCAATGTGGAAGCTGCCGGGGGTAGCGAAGACCGCTATCTGGCTCGTCTCTTCGGACTCTACTACACTGACAATTCACGAATCTCGGTATTTGGAAACCTGAATAACACGAACGAAACAAGACGACCGGGAAGTCAGGGCGACTGGTCGCCTTCCAACAGTCCGCAGGGACAGAAAACTACCCGCCAGGTGGGCGTTGACTTTAATACGTCATCGAAGAGTCAGAAAATAAGTGAGCAGGGAAACGTTACGTTTGCTTGGGACAATACGCATGACTTGACTCGCAGTTCGCAGGAGAATTTTGCCTCTACCGGCAATATCTACAGTAGAAGTATCAATGATTCGCGCAGCGATAACCATAGTTTCAACCTCTATAATAACTTCCAGGTGGATGGGAAGTTGGGGGTTTGGTTGGATACCCGTATCGACTACTCCGACAGAAAGTCATCATCGTCAAACCGTAGTGCTACCTATTCTGCCAACCCTAAAAGATGGGGTGATATCAGTCAGACCCTCGATTCTACCTTTGCACAGAATGTTAGTGGCAGCCTGTATGACATCATCACCAACCGGTCGCTCTATCAGTCACGCTCTAAAGTGCATGCATTCACAGGTAGTCAGACTGCTTTGGTATGGTATAAGTTGCCTTGGGGTGATAGAATAGAACTGGACTTGAATGGAAGCTATGCCAGCTCTAAGCCAAACGAGACTTTCAGCCTGAACCGCAATGAGTATTTAAAGACTGGCGAGAAGGACTTGCGTAACTATTACAACGATAGCAGATCGAACAGCTATAATATAAGAGGCACCTTTAAGTATGGAATAGAAATTCCATATACTAAATGGACTGTGTTGGTTGGCCCAGATTTTGAGCAAACCTATCAATCGGTAAAGGGCTTGAAATACCGTCTGGATGAGCTGGGCGGTGACTGGATATCCAATCCGGAACTGACTTTTGCTACGCTGCCTTCTAATATGGAGCAGCTTTCGGGGGTGATTGACGAGGATGTGAGTAGAAGCTATCAGACGATGAAAAAGAATACGGGTGCAGAACTTGGATTCCAAAGAAATGCTCCTTCTTCGTTCCTGACTCTATCGCTGAGATTTTCTGAAGAAAAGGAGCGTATCAATTACCACACATCGGCTCTCGACACGATAGCCAAAAGAAGCCGTATGGTATTCAGACCTACGTTCATGTACGGTTGTTATGACGATAAGAAGTCTATCAGCTTACATTATTATATGCAGAGCCAGACGCCTGATTTCTTCAGCATCATGCCATACAGAGACAATTCGAATCCGCTGGCGGTGAGGGTGAACAATCCGGACCTGGAGAATTCGCTGTATCATCATTACGATGTAAACATCCGTTTCAACGGACTCAAGAATCAGCAGTATGTAGGATTCTTCGCTACGGGTAATTTCTATCACAATCTTGTGGGTACCCGCACTACTTATAATTCGCAGACGGGTGGTTACACCTATATGAGTGATAATATTGGTGGTGGCGGCAACTGGGATTTCTGGACAACGACATCTTATGGTGTGGCTCTTGACAAGGCCCGTTTGTTCCGTCTGGATTATCGCCTGTGGTTTAACGGTTTGCGCCGCAAGGATTTTGATATAGCTTACGATGATAATTCTACTCAGCTCTGCTATGTGCTCAGAACTGAGTTGGGTAACAGTTTGTACTTCAAGTATCAGAAAGACAAGTTGAGCATCAACTTGGGTGGAAAGGTGGAGTGGAAGCATGGTACGAGCGACCGCAGCAATTTCGAGAAATTGAATGCCTATGATTTTGAGTATGGTGGCAACATGACTTACACCTTGCCTCTTGGCATTTCGCTCTCTACCGACCTGAAGGAATATTGCAGGCGTGGTTACAGCGAGAAGTCGTTTAACACCAGTGATCTGGTATGGAACGCCTCGCTATCCCGTTCGTTCTGCAAAGGCAAGCTGACGCTGAAGGCAGAGGCCTTTGATATTCTTCAGAATCTCTCGAGCACCGTGTATGAGGTGGGCGGACAGGGCAAGACCGAGAAATGGAACAACACCCTGCCAAGCTATGCGATGGTGCATTTGATGTATAAATTCAGTAAGGCACCGAAGAGCAAGAAATAACACCCTGTTTTGATTTTACTGTGATTTAAGAAAAGTGCACTGAGTAGAGTGCATTTTTTGTTAAAAAGTGCACTGAACTCAGTGCACTTTCGCTATTTATTCGTATATTTGCAGCAAAGAACAACTACCAAGAAAAGACTCTCTCTATGTACAGGCAGAGGATTTGTTCGGTTTATCTTTGCATATAATTTAAATGAATATCGTATGAAACAGGTAGAAGAAAGATACATCAGCTTGTTGACCGACTTCGGCTTCAAGCGCATTTTTGGAACGGCAATGAACAAGGATTTGCTTCCTCAACAGCTTGTTTAATGGCATTCCGGTTGTGAAACGATGATAAAGATTATATTTGTCTAACAGACATGATAAAAGCCAAGGATGGTGATTTCTTTATAAGTGATTGGCTTCGCAACAGAAATACCTTGGAATATATTGGAGTTTGGGAACAAATGTATAATCCAAATTTTAATTATGGCGAATTCGCCATAATTAAAAGTAATGCTGGTTTAAACAATTTCAAAATCAGTGTAAAAGAGTTAGTGCAAAGAACAAATTGTATTGGTATAACTTCAAAAGCAGGAAGATATGGAGGAACTTATGCTCATAAGGATATTGCTTTTCACTTTGGAATGTACATCGTATTCTCACAAAGGCAAACTATACCTTGCCGAATGGTGAGATAATGCCCAGTTCTTCTGCCCTTTCAGGGCGTGTGGGGAAAAAAGTTAGCGCAAATTATTTGCAGATAATCTGCGCTAATGGTGTGAAAAAAGCACGTTAGCGCAGATTATTCGTGAATAATCAGCGCTAACGGCCACAAAAACATACGTTAGCGCAGATTATCTGCGTGCTTTTGGAGGAAACGAGTGGTATGGCATGACTAAATAATAGCCTAAATTTGTTAGATGGCTGATACAAAATACACTTTTAAGGACGACTTTTTGTGCTTTTCCACACTTTTAAGGACGACTTTTTGTGATTTTTGAAATAAAAAATGTATATTTGCATTCAGAAACATCAAATAATCAGATAGTTATGCCCATAGAGGTTCATTTGCCCAACCAATAGGGAAACCAAGAACTGATTTGTCTATTTCTGGAAACTCAGCAAAAAGTCTATTTATCTTGTCAAGTATATCGTTATTGGAAAAATGATGTCAAGAAAATACTTAATGATATGCATATTTACTGAGCCCACTTACGAAAGTTCAGCTACATCATTTCCCTCTTAAACCAAAGCTCGAACACGCAGTCGGCGATGAAGATGCCGTCCTTCTCCAGGGTAATCAATTCCTTGTCGATGAGGGCTTTCTTGATGCGGTCGATGTTGGATTTGCTGCCCAGCGGATAGGTTTCTGCTACAGCTTGAGCAGTGAAACCTGAGTGAACGCCACTGCAGAGGAGGCGCAGAAAGTTGAGCTGATAGGTGGTTAACCCCTCGGTTTGCTGTATGAAGAGACCATGGCATTGTTGCAGCAAGGCGCTGATGCCGCTTTGCAAAGTTTCTTCGTTTACCTCTTTCTCGGTCTCAGCCATCACATTCCATGCCAACTGTTGTACATAAGAAGAATAGTTCTTTACGGTTTCACAGATTCTTGTAGCATATTCCTCTGATATTTTCTTGCCATATTTCTCGAATCGGGAGCAGATAAAAGGCACCCAATATTCTGTAGGAATGCAATCCAAGTGCAGCATTTCGCCAAACATATAGAAAGGCATGCGACGGTTTTGGAAAATGTTTTCCATCAGATGCTTCTTGCTTCCAAAGAAACAGTATGATACATTCTGATGATGCTGCCAGGCGCCACGTAGGCGCTTCTGTACGGTTAAGGAATCAGGAAACTCTCCGATTTGCTGGAATTCGTCAATGCAGACCACCAGTTGGATTCCCTTTTCCTGAGCTATTCGTTCCGGAAGATTCAGAATCTCTTCTGGGGAATAGTCCTTAGGAGTAATTCCCAGGGATAAAGAATATTCGGATGTAGGATCTGGACTAAAAGAGATTTTTGGTGAAACTCTTACCAAGAACTGCTTGATGTTTTCCACTACCTGTTCCAGTTTGTTGCTCATAGATTGCATAACGGATTCTGCGAAGCGATTATAGAAATCATATTCGCTTCGACAGTCGTAAATGTCCATATACACCACTTTAATCTTTGGGTTGTCTATTTCGCCTATTACCTTTTTGACGAGAGAAGTTTTGCCCATGCGTCGGGGAGAGATGAGGATGACGTTGATGCCATGCTCAAAGTCTGCCTTCATGCGCTTGGTTTCTTCTATTCGGTCGGTGAAGTTGTTTCCGGCAACCGACATACCATATACGAATGCCTTTTCCATTGCTGTTTCTTTTTACTTGATTACGGATGCAAAGATAAGCAAAAAAAATAAAGTTCACAAGGTTGTGGACCACAAACTTGTGAACTTTTAATGTTATTTTGTAAATTAGGCATTTAAAGTAACTACTCATGTTCATGGGAAGCTTATAATATGAATCTATTAACTTGATTATCTTGTTTTTGATGGCTGTATTGCCAACCCATGCTCGTGGCAATCTGCACAATCGGTACAAAGTGCACTGAGTAGAGTGCAATTTTTGTTAAAAATTACGCTAAAATCTGCCGAATAGCTTAGAATGAGCGATTTATGAGTTTTTCACCTCAATGGAGGTAATGATTTAGCAACGGTTCTAATTTCTACAATTTGCATACGTTTGATTGTCAAACAACTCTTTGTCATCTTGGTGGCAAAAATACAATTTTAAATTTAGAATACTGCATTGTTGCATGTTTTTTAGAGTTTATTATCATCTCAAATATAATTAGGACTCTGAAAATATGCAAAAATGTGCGGTATTTTATGAAATTATCCGTAGAATCTTACCGTATTCTCGAAATTTATTGTATTTTTGCAGCTGTAATGACATTTAATAAGAGGTGAAATGAACAATATAGTTTGCAAAGTAGCAGCACTTGGTGGCACTATCTCCACTGCTGATATATCTCATCTGTCAGAGTATAAACGACTGTTGAGAGCTAAGGAGCGTGGCGACTTGATAAAGTTGCGTCATGGCATATATGCCGTTCCCGATGCTTTGCTTAATACAATGATTGATGTGGAACGGATTGTACCTAATGGTATTGTATGCCTGTACAATGCGTGGGCTTACCATCAGCTTTCGACAACTGTTCCACCTGCTTTTTGTATAGCCATCGCCAACAAGCGGAAGGTGGTGATACCAGATACGCTTCCGATAGAGCTGTATTATTGGAAGAAGGAGAACTTGGAGTTCGGCATTATGGATGCGGAAATTTCAGGGTATCATGTTCGTATTACCGATATGGAGCGAAGTGTTTGCGATGCTGTAAAATACAGGAATAAATTGGGGTTAGATATTTGTGCTGAAGTGATACGCTCCTATCTGAAAAAGCCAAACCGTAATCTCACTCGTTTGCAGGATTATGCCAAACGCCTCAGAGTATTCAACACATTAAAAAATTATCTTGAAATAGCAATAGAATAAAATGGGAAAGAAAAACTACGGTAAGTCTGTTAAGACCCGCTTGCTCAATCTGATGAATGAGACAGGCTATAAATATATGTATCTCTTGGCAAGATAACCAACTCTTGACAAAGAGAGACTTGGATTATGATACGTTGTATGATGCTGTCAAGGCGACTTTCGATAATAGAGGGCTTACATACAATCCCGAATTGCAGTTGTTTACAGAAAGTTTTGCGACAGACGCAGCACGTATAGTTCGCTGGAAAGCATTTCTGAAAAAGATTCAATGGAAAGAAACTCTTGATTTCAAGACGGTTATGGAAGTAATAAAGGAAAGGTTGCAGCCTATGGCTGAAAAATATTGGAAAAAGTAGTTTACCCTTTTATCATTCTTTCGTCTTTGAATATAAAGAACACTAAAAATAGAAGATTATGATAAAAAGTAAGATTTTGAAGTTTCGCAAGTAGCATTCTACCGTCCCCGAAGGGGGCGAATGTGAATAAC
>ERZ1026890.463-NODE-463-length-24881-cov-17.770483_pt1 | contig 24881 bp, 17 predicted proteins | sample MGYA00380175_ERZ1026890 | MGnify/ENA primary metagenome ERZ1026890 (study PRJEB33269, sample SAMEA4719811) | human gut metagenome | biome: human-associated habitat; feature: organic feature; material: feces | place: Cameroon | collected 2013-10 ...
CGACAAGCCCATTGGCAGAATTAAGTATGCACTAAATTAATTCCGCCAACAGGTAAGTGATTGGTAATATTTTACAGTTTCTGTTCTTTCTTTACCTTTAAAAGCTGTTTGGGTAATTGGTGAATTTAAAAAGAAAGCATGAACTTTGCCTCCCCATTTTTCCACATAAATATTTGCAGCTTTCTCGATTAAATCCAATATGTTTGCGTCAGGATAGTAATGAGAAAACTCTTCCAATGCATACCCTCCTGCATCAACAAACGGGTCGCCTGTTGGTTTGAATAGCCATTCATAATCAATGTTTTCTATATCTTGTTTCATAAGTTTATTTTTTCATTTTTATAAATCCAAAACCCTGTGAACATTGTTCTCCTATACCTCCTTCGCGAGCTATCTTCATCAGCTCTAAAGGTGCTTTCATGCGGAAGGTGCAGAGGTATCCACGTACTCTTGATTCGTATGGAGTATTGGCTTTTATCGTTATCAACTTTGCTTTGACTTTATTGTCTGTTAGTAAGAAAGCAAAGGAAGTGTCTTCCATATCCAATGGCTGCTCATGAATGCTCTCGTACCTTGCCAACAATCCCTTTAGTATTCCTTGTGCAAACTTAGGATTATCAGGAGATAGGTATTGAGTCTTGTTGTCTTCATGCAGTTTGACACAAATAGGAGACATGGCTTGAAAAGTCATGTCTTCTGATAATTGCGGCATGGGCATTGCCTCTACACCGACAACATCGAATGCAACACGATATTCCTTATTGCCAATAGTGAAACTTTGATGAGCAAATATTCCTTGAATAAATTCCAAGGTGCTCTTCTCTGGTATGAAACTGATGTACCAAGTTGCTCTTTCGCCTATGATTTTTAGACATCCTTCTTTCGTCAAAGGGCGTACTCTCTCAAAGATGAAAGGCGAATAACAAAATAGCTTAAACCTCTTGCTTCCATTCAATTGATAACCATTTTCATGAAGCCATGAAGCGTACTGCGTATCAGCTTGTGCTAATATGCGATAAATGACAGCAGACTGCTCATATTGGTAGTTGAAAGGCAGTAGGTCACCGTGTTTTCTGTTTATATTTAAGGTAATTTTGAACTTCATTAGTATATTGCTTGTGTATACAAAGTTAATAAAAAATCTTGTATGTTGTTATTTTCTTTGATATTTATTTAATTGTTTCCCAAAACTTTTGTTCTCTTTCAGACAAAACTACAATCTGTTCTTCATGTCTTCTTGTCTAAAAAACACGTCTTCATATCCACCATACAAATATCGTACAAAGAGTAAAAAGCTGTTACAAAATAAAAATCCATTATAGAGAATCAAAAAGCTGTTTCTATGTTTTTTTACAGCCTCAAAGCCACCTTCGATAACCATCAAAAGCCCCACAGTGCCCTCATAGCGCCGCTTTTACAGTCTCAAAGCGTTACTGTTGCAAGGCAATAGTTGAAGTATTGGATGGTAAAACAAGCACTATGGCACCCTAAAAGAGCCACTTTGACAACCCGTTCGTTCATGCACTTTTCCCATAAGTTGCATAACCGACTGTGTATTAGTGATATAGCTCTAAACGCTCAAAACTCAAGAATTTCGCACCAAAGATTTCTTCGTGCGCCGAGCTCATAGTATTGAGCATCAGAAATGCAAATATTGTGTCGGACGGCAAGGCGTCCGAATCTTGAATTATGAGTTTTTATTTTTGAATTGATAGGGTAAAATGCTGTATCACTTAATGTTATTCCACCAATTCAAAATTCCTAACTCCTAATTAGATTAGGCAGGGTGTTTACAAGCAGATATATAATAAAAAAAAGGAAGCCGTTACTGTGTATAACGACTTCCCTTTTTTATTGATTATAATATCTGCAGGTCTTATTATCTCACCACTTTCGCTACGCCTTCCTTGGTTTTGAGTATGAAGACGCCGTGGTGGGCGGGGGTGTCAAGGAATTCTCCGTAGGTGGTGTGGCGTAGCCATGTGCCGTCGGCAGAGAAGAGGTCGACTGGTGTGGAGGGAGTGAGCGTGGCTGTGGCTACGGTGCCGGAGATGGAAGAGGCAGTGTTGAGGACCACTGTCTGCCACGGGCTCCACGGAGAGAAGACCGTGCCCTTCACTGCCTGTACGCGCCACTGGTAAGTGGAGGCGGCGTTGAGGTCCGAGAAGCTGTAGAGCGGTTCGCTGATGCCGTTTATCTTCTGTGTGGCTTTACGTGGTGCTGTGGCGGGAGAGGCTGTGAAGTCGTCCTCGGTGAAGTCGCCGTCATAGACAGCCACCTTGCATACGTAGCCGCGCTTCTTGGGCTTTATGGTCAGACGACAGTCTGAGGCGTCCTTGTTGTCGAGGACAACGGTGGTGAGAGTGCCGTCGGGAGTGATGTCGCATGACGAGATGTCCGATCCGTCAGAGGCAGTAAGATAGAGCGTTAAGCGTGCCTCGTCAGCGCCGTAAGGCTTGGAGAGGATTCGCACGGTGATGGCGTCCGACTGGAGATTGGTGAGGAGGGGAGAGGTTAGCTCGCCCTGCACCTTTGCGCTGCCGAGCTTTGCGCAGCCGATGCCCTCGAACACCTTTATGCCGGTCCATCCCTCTGTGGACATCATGTCGTCCAGCTTGGAAGAGATGTCGGTGTTGCCGTCCGACTTGAGATTGGCTCCCCATCCGGAGAGGTCTTCGCTGACGAGCTGGCATGCCTCGGGAGAGGCGTCAGCCGAGCTTTCGCGCAGCTCCACATTGTAAGAATCGGCTTCCTCCACGGCGCTCCATGTGGCGCGGAAGGCGTCTGCCGTGATGTCCTGCGAGGCGAGGTCGGAGGGAGTGTTGACTGTCTCGCCACCCATGAATGTGAACGAGACGAGGCCCTGAAGGCTCTCGCTAATCTCGGTAATGGGCTTGCCCATAAACTTGCGTCCGTCCTTGTTGGCGTTATAGAGTGCGGCAGCGGGCGTGGAGGTGTCGGTAAGCGAGGTGTTGCGCATGGTGCCGGGATATGTGTCGGCGAAGTTGGTGGCAGAGGTGCGCTGATTGTCGGCTGGGATGATGGTGAAGCGCTGATGGTAAGACCGGTTGTTGATGGTGTTGGTCTCCCAAGCGTTATAGTCATAGTCGACATGGATAATGAGCATTCCGCTTGACGGTATCTCCTCATCGTTGCCTGTGCCCTGACGGTTCTCGAGCAGATAATATTCTGTGGGGTGGGCGTCGTTATAGACGATGTAAGCCTCGGGGCTTTCCGAGAGTGCCTTCATGTTCTTGACGAAGCATGGCGAGGAAAGCTCGGTGGGCTGCAGCCATCCGCTCACCCAACGCTCGTACGAATTGTAGCCTACAGGGCGATATCCGTCGCCGGCATACGATCCGTAGTCCATGAGGTCCCATTCGTCCATGCCGTAATTGCCGTTGCCGGAGGTGTCGTAGAGGTCAGGAATGCCGAGGCAATGGCTGAACTCATGGCATGCTGTGCCGATGCCGTCCATGGATCCTCCGCTGTCGCCGTTAAGCTCTGAGGAGCATCCGTAGGTGTTGATTCTGACGCCGTCGATGGTGAGGCTGTATCCGGCTTCCTCCAGATTCCATTCGTGCTGCCAGATGGTGTTGGCGAGAGTGTTGCTGTTGGCAGCCTCGCCGTATCCGGCATAGATGAGATAAACCTGATCTGCCTCGCCGTCGCCGTCCCAGTCGTAGTCGGCGAAGTTTACCTGGTCGGCTGCGAGCTGACATGCCTCGTACACCATTCCTGCAGGGTCGACATCATTGCCGTAAGCGTCGTTGGTTCCGTAAGCTGCCATCTTCTTCGACACGGTGACGGGTCCTACGACGTCAAACTCAAGGTCGAAGAGTCCGTAGCTCTGATTGTAGAAATAGTCGTGAACGGAACCTGAATTGTTGAGCTTGGAATAGCCCTTGAGGTTGAAGTAGTCGTTCCATTCTGCCTGCGTATGTGTGCGCATCATCTTCGTGTCCTGGAAGTTGACGAGGATGACAAGTCCCTTACGCTTGCCGGTCACTCCGATGCCTTCGCCTCCACCAGCTCCTACCATCTTGTGCGGTGCGCGTTTCTGGAGGCGTGCTATGCGTGAGGCATTGCGTGCGGCGCGGCGTTCTGTTCCGATCTGCTTCACCTTCTCTGCCAGAGAGGCGTAAGTGCGGAGGAAGCTAAGCTCCTGGGCGCTGCGTGCGGAGGGAGAGTGGGCTATCTGTGAGGAAGGCGCAAGGCGTCCGTCCTTATCGAGCACGGCGTAACAGTAAGCCCCGTCTGTGGCTTGGATGAGCGGCATGCCGTCTTCGGTGGATGTGAAATGGAAGTGTTCGTCGCCTCGTACGGTGATGATGAGGGACGTGCCGTCGGGTTGCTTGACGGCGGTCTTGATGCGCTTGGCGGGAACGGCGTGTGAGGCAGCCGAAGCAAGAAGGCCAAGGGCAAGAATGGCGATGTGTTTAGACATGTCTATAGTTGATGGGGTTATTAAAGCAGTTTAGGAGTTAAAGAAATTCCTTAACTCCTAAACTGTATATATAAATGTTTTCTTATTTCTTGATGTTAGGCTCTTCCAGTCCGTAACCGCCCTTGCGGTCGATGGCCTTAAGATAGAGTCCGAGGAAGAGGGCTGCTACGCCGAGAGAGGCGAAGACCACCATAGGTACGGTGTAGTTGTACTTGAGTGGGTCGGTCACTCCGGGGTTGCTTGCCTTCAGAACGCTACCGATGATCATCGGGAATGCGTAGAGTCCGATGTTCTGAATCCAGAAGATGAGGGCGTAGGCAGAACCGAGCAGCTTGCCGTCGATGAGCTTGGGCACAGAGGGCCAGAGGGCTGCAGGGACGAGCGAGAAGGAGATGCCGAGAACGATGATGGCGGCGAGGGTGATGATGACGCTTTGTGTGGTGGGCACAACGAAAGCGAAAATCAGGTGGCACACAATCATGAGCACGGCTCCGAGGATGAGCATGGAAGCTCCCTTGCCCTTACGGTCGAGGAAGTTGCCGAGGAACGGTGTTACGGCTGCTGCACCAAGCGGGAACATGAAGAACACCTGTCCTGCCTGCTCGGCTGTGAAGTGGAGGTTGCACTGGAGCATGTTGATAGCGTACTTCTGGAAGGGGAAGATGGCTGAATAATAGAGCACGCAGAGCAATGCCACTACCCAGAACATGCGGAGCGAGAGAATCTTGCCGATGTCTGACACCTTGAAGGGATCGTCCTTTTCTTCTTCGGCGCCCTGTGCGTCGAGCTTCTTGTCCATGAAGCCGTAAGAGATGAAGCAGATGAGGCCGATGCAGACGAGGAGCAGAGAGGCTGCTACAGGACGGCTGACGCTGATGGGATTGATGGAAGCCAGGACGGGTGAGCCGAGCATTACGACTGCTACGCCGATACGGGCTATGGCCATCTCGATGCCCATGGCGAGTGCCATCTCGTGGCCTGTGAACCACTTGACGATGCCACGGCTGACGGTGATGCCTGCCATCTCTGCGCCGCAACCGAAGATCATGAAGCCGATGGCTGAGAGCTTGGCTGAAGCGGGCATTCCGTCATACCAAGGGGTGACGTTCCACCATGCTTGCGGCAGATTGAGTGTGTTGTCCATGAAGGTCTTTGCTGAAGACGCATCGAAGAGGTCGGTGACGGCATACCAGTTGATGGCTGCGCCAAGCACCATTACCACTCCGGAGAGGACGGCTGTGAAGCGTACGCCCATCTTGTCGAGGATAATTCCTGCGAAGATGAGGAAGAACACGAACACGTTGAGGAACGGCTCGGAACCTGCAAAGTGACCATAGGCGTCAGGATCCCATCCGCGCTGTGTCTGCAGCAGTCCCTGAAGCGGTGAAAGTACGTCTACGAAGATGTAGGCGAAGAACATTGCGCTCGCAAGGAGCACAAGGGCTGTCCAGCGCATAGCTGGAGAATCGCTTAATTTCTGCATTTCTTAATTTATTATTTAGTATTTATTATTTATTACTTGTTACTTATTATTTATTGGTTATTATTTGGCTTCATCTTTTTGGTTATAGATGAGAGGATTTTCCCGATTTCTTCTGAATCTTCTTTTATAGACATGTATTGCTTTTCGTTCAAGTATTCTGTCTTGTATAAGAGTTCTATCCAGTATTGGGTTTCTCTGCATTCTTTTGCGGCTATGTATAGTTTCGAAACGAAGTCGGCTCGGCTTATTGCAGCTCTCGATTCTGCGATGTTGGCTCCGATGCTTGTGCCGGAGCGCAGAAGCTGCTTGCTAAGCACATGTTCCCTTTTGTCATCGCGCAACCACTTGTAAAGATTGACAATCCTTACAGCAAAAGCCATGGCTTTGTCGTTTAGTAATATACCTGCTCCGTGCATGATCCACCAAATAATAATTAATAAATAATAAATAAAAAATTATTTGAGCCACTTATTGAGCCATCCGAAGAAGGTGCGCTGCCAGAGCACGCCGTTCTGGGGCTTGAGCACCCAGTGGTTTTCGTCGGGGAAGATGAGGAGCTCGGCGGGGATGCCACGGAGACGGGCGGCGTTGAAAGCGCCGAAGCCCTGGTTGGCGTTGATGCGATAGTCCATTTCGCCGTGGATGCAGAGGATTGGTGTGTCCCACTTGTCTACGAACTTGTGCGGTGAGTTTTCGTAGGTGCGGCGGGCACGGTCTGTCTTGTCCTTGTTCCAGTATGCGTCGTCGTACTCCCAGTTGGAGAACCATGCCTCCTCGGTGTCGGTATACATCGACTCGAGGTTGAAGGCTCCGTCGTGGGCGATGAATGCCTTGAAGCGCTTGTTGTGGTGGCCGGCGAGATAATATACCGAGAAGCCTCCGAAGCTGGCGCCTACACATCCGAGGCGGTCCTTGTCGACGTAGGGGAGATTGTTGACGGCGTCGTCAATGGCAGAGAGATAGTCGTCCATGCACTGGCCGGTCCAGTCGCCTGACACAGCCTCGTTCCATTCTGATCCGAAGCCGGGGAGTCCGCGGCGGTTGGGAGCGATGACCACGTAGTCGTTGGCTGCCATAATCTGGAAGTTCCAGCGGTAGCTCCAGAACTGGCTGACGGGGCTTTGAGGTCCACCCTCGCAGAAGAGGAGTGCAGGATACTTCTTGTTAGGATCGAAGTAAGGCGGGAGGATTACCCATACGAGCATCTGCTTGCCGTCGGTGGTCTCCACCCAGCGCTGCTGCACCTTGCCCATCTCAAGCTGATCGTAGAAAGCCTTGTTCTCTGAGGTTATCTGCTTAATCTTGGTTTTCTTGACGTCCTTTCCGGGAGTGATGACGTAAAGCTCGTCGCCCTGAGAGATACTATGGCGTGAGGCGAGAATCTTGCCTGTGTTGCCGAGCATCTGGAGCGAACCGAAGTCCATCCAGTCGTCAGTAAGCTGACGTACGTCGCCGTTGAGATTGGTCTGATACATATTGACGCAGGCATGCCAGCAACCGATAAAGTAGAGCGTGCGCGAGTCGGCAGCCCAGCAGTAGTCGTCCACGTTAGAGTCGAACTTCTCTGCCACGTATGTCTTCTCACCGGTGGTGAGATTGTAGACGCAGAGTCGGTTGCGGTCGCTCTCATATCCGTCGTGCTTCATTGACTGCCAGGCCACGAACTTGCCGTCGGGCGAGAACTTGGGATTGACGTCGTAGCCCATATTGAGGTCGCCCTGCTGATGGTTGATGGCTTGGTCTTTCTTGGTCTTTGTGGGGTCATACTCTGGGTCCTTATATCCCTCGGGCTTGCAGAGATTCTTGGTAGAGCCAGTCTCTACATTATAAAGATAGATGTCAGAGTCGGTGGAAGTGGCGTAATTGACGCCGGTCTTCTTGCGGCATGTGTAAGCGATGGTCTTCGAGTCGGGGCTCCAAGCGAGCTGCTCCACGCCTCCGAAGGGAGCCATCGGGCACTCATACGGTTCGCCTTCGATGATGTCCTTACCATTGTCGACGCCCTCGGCTGTGACATTGGCAACAAAGGGATGAGCTACGGACTCAACATAATGGTCCCAGTGGCGATAATTGAGGTCGGTCACCAGTCGGCCTGACGCCAATGGCAGGTCGTCCGGATTCTTCTTGATGCTTTCGTGATAGGGGAGCGACTTGATGAGGATGACCTTCTTCTCGTCGGGCGAGAAGCGGAATCCTTCGATGTCGATGTCACTCTTGGTGAGCTGTCGGCGGTCAGATCCGTCGGCGTTCATGCTCCAGAGCTGACCCTTGGTGAGGAATGCGATGCGCTTTCCACCGTCAATCCATGCAGCGTCAGTCTCGCTGGCAGCCGTAGTGGTGAGCGTACGCTGGAGCTTTCCGTCAGCGCTGACGGTGTAGAGCATCTGGTGGCTCTTGTTCTGCTTCACGCTGTAATAGCCCACCTGGTAAGCTACTGTCTTGCCGTCGGGCGAAGCTGCTGCTCCTCCGATGCGTCCCATAGCCCAGAGTGTCTCCGGCGTCATGCGGTCGCCCTTGCTGATGGCAGCCACGTCCGTGGTCTTACCGATCATGGTCTGTGCTTCGGCATTGATGCTGGCGCAACCGATTGCGGCGGCGACAGCGATGGTTGATAATGTCTTGTTCATAGTTTGTTTAAGTTAGGCGTATTTTTCTGGTGTTTTCTGAAGAAATAAAAAAAGTAGCTAAGGTATCAAACCTCCGCAGCAAACAGCCCCATTTATCTAAAGCCTGAAAGAAACTAATCTTCTTTTTTGGATGCTGCGGAGGCTGGAAACCTCCGCTACTATTATGTATTACTGAAGTCCCTTGCGCTTGCGCTCGAGTTCCTCACGCTTACGCTGGAGTTCCTGCTGCTGCTCCTGCATAGCCTGGAGACGTGCAGCCAGTCCGCTGAGCTTCTTAGGATTGTTCTTGTTTTCCTCATACTTCTTCTCGAGGATGGCGAGGAGCTTCTCGTCATTGGTGGTCTTGCGGAGCGTCCACATGATGGCGGCGCTGAAGAACAGCGAGATGAAGTAATAGAAGTTAAGACCAGCCGAGTAGTCGTTGAACATGAAGAAGAACATCACCGGCATGAGGAACATCATCCACTGCATCATCTTCATCTGCTCAGCCTGCTGTCCGACCATCTGGTCGCGTTGCTGGCGCATGGTCATCAGCGAGTAGAGGATGTTTGCCACGCAGAAGAGAATACATGTGAGCGAGAGGTGGTCACCGATAAGCCATAGATTGGTGTTCCACTCGATGATGGGGTCATACGTAGAGAGATCCTTTATCCAGAGGAAGCTCTCGCCTCGGAGCTGGATGGCGTTCGGCACGAAGTTGAACATTGCAATCCAGATAGGCATCTGTATGAGCATCGGCAGACAGCCTGAGAGAGGCGACACGCCGTACTTGGAGTATTCCGCCATCATGGCCTGCTGCTTCTGCATCTGGTCCTCGGGCTTATTGAGGTGCTTTGTGGCTTCCTCAAGTTTCGGCTTCAGCACGCGCATCTTTGCAGACGACATGTAGCTCTTCTTCACCATCGGATAGGTGATGAGCTTCAGGAGCAGAGTGATGAGGATGAGCACGATGCCCATGTTGATGTTGAGTCCTGTAAGGAAGTCGAAGACGTAGATGGTGAACCAACGGTTGATGATGCGGAAGAGTGGCCATCCGAGGTAGACGAGGCGCTGCATCTCGAGGTCCTTGTTGAATGAGCATTCCTTCTCGATGCGCTTGAGGAGACGGAAGTCGTTAGGTCCGAAATAGAAGTCGAACTCTGACGGTGTGGCTCCGGTGGGGTCGAAGAAAGTCTTCATCTTAGCCTCGTACTGCTTCAGGTAGCCCGAACCCTTCTCCTGCGGGATGCTGGTCATAACGGCGTTCTCGGCGAAGTCGTTTTTGGCAATCATCACGGCAGAGAAGAACTGGTTCTTGAAAGCCACCCAGTCAATCTTCTTCTCTATGGTCTCGTCCTTCACCTCCTTAGCCTCAGAGAGATAGTCGGTGCCGCCGTCCGCCTTGTGATATGTGAGCGAAGAGTAGCGGTTCTCGAAGGTGAAGCCGCGCTCCTGCTGGCGGATAAGGTCCTTCCACTGTACGTCCATCTGTGTGGCAGAGGGAGCGAAGTCGCCACCCAGTCCTACAGCCTGAAGCTGAGTGTGGAGCATATAGTCGCTTCCAAGACGATACCTGATGATGAGCGCCTTGCCCTTGCCGGCTTCTGCGGTCATCGTCACGGTGGAGTCAGTACTTTCAGACGGTGTGAAATAGAGGTCAGCCGTGTTTATGTTCACACTTTTGGCAGCGAGGGCGAAGTTAAGGCTCTGCGTCTTGCCGTCGAAGAGCGTCACGTCCTTGTTGTCGTTGCGGTCCTCAAAGTTCTTGATGACAGCCTTCGTCACCATGCCTCCCTTGGTGTTGAGGGTAAGGCTGAGGTCCTTGTTCTTCAGCGTTACGTCCTGCGCTTTGCCCTGCAGAGCTGCATAGAAGAGAGCTGTGGTGTCGGCTTCTGCAGCAGCCTTGGCTTGTGCAGTCTTCTGCTGTGCTGCCAGTTTTGCAGCATTTTCGGCTTTCATCCTTGCCACGTTCTCAATGGAATCCTTATGCTTCTGTGTTGCCACCTGCTCTGCAGATGGCTGGCTCCAGATGTAATATCCGATGAGGACGGCGGCTATAAGGCTAAAGCCGATGATGTTGTTTTTGTCCACGATCTGTTTTAATTATTATTTATTATTTTTTATTTATTATTTTTTTTGCGCTATTGCTGCTTTCACGAAATCGACGAAGAGGGGATGCGGATGGAGGACGGTGCTCTGGTATTCGGGATGGAACTGAGTTCCGATATACCACTTCATTCCCGGTATCTCCACAATCTCTACGAGGTCGCTCTCGGGATTGCGTCCCACGCATTGCATGCCGGCACGCTCATACTCCTTCTGGAAGTCGTTGTTGAACTCATAGCGGTGGCGATGGCGCTCCTGGATGTGCTCCTTCTTGTATATGTCGAAGACGCGCGAACCCTGTCTGAGCACACACTCGTAAGCGCCGAGACGCATTGTGCCACCCATATTGGTGATGTTCTTCTGCTCCTCCATGATGTCGATGACGTTATGTGGCGTCTTCTCGTCCATCTCGCGACTGTTGGCGTCGGCGTAACCGAGCACGTTGCGAGCGAACTCGATGACCATCATCTGCATGCCGAGGCAGATGCCGAAGGTGGGGATGTTGTGTGTGCGGCAGTAGTGTGCAGCCACAACCTTTCCCTCAATGCCACGCTGTCCGAATCCCGGGCAGATGAGGATGCCGTCCTGGCCCTCGAGCTTCTCTGCCACGTTGTCCTCGGTGAGGTATTCGGAATTGATGAACGTGATGTTCACCTTGCGGTCATTGTATGTTCCGGCGTGAGAGAGGCTCTCACGTATTGACTTGTATGCGTCCTGTAGGTCGTACTTGCCTACGAGTCCGATGTTGACGGTCTCCTTGGCGTTGTTGCGACGGTCGAGGAAAGCACGCCAAGGTCCGAGCGACGGCTTCTCTCCGATCGGCTCACCCATCTTGCGAAGGATGGCGGTGTCGAGACCCTGGTTCTGCATGTTGATGGGCACCTCATAGATGCTCGGCAGGTCTTCGCTCTGGATTACGCAGTCGAGGTCGACGTTGCAGAAGTTTGCCACCTTCTTGAGGACAGGCTCCTCGAGGTGCTTCTCCGTACGGAGGATAAGCACGTCAGGCTGTATGCCCACGCTCTGCAGTTCCTTCACGGAATGCTGCGTCGGCTTGGTCTTCAGCTCACCGGCGGCTCTCAGATAGGGCACGTAGGTGAGGTGAACGTTAATGGCGTTCTTGCCCAGCTCCCACTTGAGCTGTCGGATGGCCTCCATGAACGGCGCACTCTCGATGTCGCCGATGGTTCCTCCGATCTCCGTTATGACGAAGTCGTAATGGTATTTCTGTCCGAGCGACTTTACGTTTCGCTTAATCTCGTCGGTTATGTGCGGCACCACCTGGATGGTTTTTCCGAGATAGTCGCCACGGCGCTCCTTGTCGATAACAGCCTTATAGATGCGTCCCGTAGTGAGCGAGTTCGCCTTAGTGGTCTGTATGCCAGTGAAGCGTTCGTAGTGGCCGAGGTCGAGGTCAGTCTCCATTCCGTCAACAGTAACGTAGCACTCTCCGTGCTCGTAAGGGTTTAGCGTACCCGGATCGATGTTGATGTATGGGTCGAACTTTTGGATAGTGATGTTGTAACCTCTTGCCTGCAAGAGCTTACCGATTGACGACGAAATGATTCCTTTACCTAATGAAGATACTACGCCGCCAGTGACAAATATGTACTTTGTTTCAGCCACGGTGATTATATATATAAGAATTAATATTCTATTAAATACGTACAAAAATACAAGGTGCAAAGTTAACATAAAATTGCGAAACACACAAACGATTCAATATTTTATTGCTACCTTTGTCGGACAAATGAATATGTATACATAACACAGAAAACAACATTATAATATATGAGTTTACGAAATCTTCTTATAGTATTAGACTTCTTAATGGCCTTTTCGTCCTATGCGCAAAGCCGCTACCGCCTCCACCGCACACACCCTACGGACACCGTTCCGGTGATTGTCAAGCAATATACCGATTCGCTTTCGGCTTGCCGTGAGCGCATCGACTCGCTCTCATTGATGCGACGCGAGGCTGATGAGGACAATCTTGACGGCACATACTACCGGCTTTTCGTTCCTCCCACGTTTTATCATGACGTGGTGAGGAGAGCGTTTACGATAGGTGCCGACACCGTGATGGGCATGGAAGACCAGAGCATGATGGACCTATATCTGCGCCGACCGGACCTCGTGGCCTCCACGCAGAGCCAGCTGGAGCATACGGGAGGCATCATCAATCCGGAGCCGGACAAGATGAAGCCCGACGCAGACATGGTGGACGTCATAGAAATGGCGAAGCCCGACCCGGTGTATCCCGACATGGATATGCCCATTAACATATATGTGGAAAAGCCGAACTTCTGGACTGTCTCGGGCGACTACTCGCTGCAGCTCTTCCAGAACTTCGTCTCAAGTAACTGGTATAAGGGAGGCGAGAGCAACTACTCTGTGCTCGGAACCGTGACGCTGCAAGCCAACTATAACAACAAGCAGCGCTTCCGCTGGGACAACAAGCTGGAGATGCGACTCGGACTGCAGAGTTCGCGAGGCGACACGCTGCATGCCGTGCGTGCTTCGGAGGACCTTCTGCGCTATACAGGCAAGGTGGGACTTCAGGCATCTAAGCGTTGGTATTACACTTTTCAGCTCATCGCCAGCACTCAGTTTATGCATGGTCTGAAGAGCAATGACCACACCATTTATTCTGCCTTTATGTCTCCGCTGACCGTCAATCCCTCTGTCGGTATGGACTATAACGTCAATGGGCTGAAGGGCAATCTTACCGGATCCGTGCATCTCGCCCCGATAGCCTACAACTATACGTACGTGCGCAAGTTGGCGATGGCTACGCGCTACGGCATTGAGGAGGGCAGACGCACTAAGAGCGACTTCGGTTCGGAGATTACCATTGACCTTAAATGGCAGATTACGAAGGATATACGATGGAAAACCCGTATGTATGCCTACACCACATACAAGCGAATGCTGATGGAGTGGGAGAATACGTTCACGTTCGTGGTGAACAAGTATATCTCGAGCAACCTGTTTCTCTATCCGCGCTTCGACGACTCTGCCAAGCGTGACGACCATCACGGATTCTGGCAGATGAAGGAGTATATATCGTTAGGATTTAATTACGGCTTCTAAGGCTGTGCGAATTGAGAGATTAAAAGTTGAGAATTGAGAATATATGCAGATTGAACCTATAGCATACTTCCGCTCTCCGTTCGCCACCAAGTTCGGCGTCCCGAAGCAGAGCGGCCTTGTGGAGAACCTTATGGGCACCATTGAGTTTGTGCCCCAATATCGTAATGCTGATGCGCTGCGTGGCATGGAGGACTTTGATTATCTCTGGCTTATATGGGAATTCTCCGCCAACCGCCATGCCGCCACCAGTCCCGTTGTGCGTCCGCCGCTGCTTGGCGGCAACCGCAAAGTGGGAGTGTTCGCCTCGCGTTCGCCGTTTCGGCCTAACCGCCTCGGACTCTCTTCGGTGCGCATATCCGAGATAGAAATTGATACGACACGTGGACCTCTGATACATGTGCTTGGCGCAGACCTCATGGACGGCACTCCCATCTACGACATCAAGCCCTACGTCGTCTATGCCGACTCGCATCCCGAAGCCTGCAGCGGATTTGTGGACAAGAACGCCATCCGTTGGTTGGAAGTGGTGGTGCCCGACGCCGTAGCGTCACGTTATTCGTCAGACGAACTCGCCGCCCTGCGCAAGGTGTTGTCCCTCGATCCACGTCCGCACTATCAGGACAACCCTGAGAAGGTGTACGGCATGATGTACGCCGGAAAAGACGTGAAGTTCAGAGTGGAAGGCGACGTGCTGACTGTGGTGGAAGTGGAATAAAGAAAAACTAAATACCTCATAACCTAAAAACTAATGTACGAAATGAAGAAAATTATTTATGCTGCGATGGCAGTTGTCTCAATGAGCTATTCTGCTCCTGCAATGGCACAATCACAGGATTTGCAGACAAAGGTGAATGCTTATTTCACGGAAACGCTGAAAGCGCAGCAGACAGTACTGGAGAAAGCTGACCGTGAGGCATTCTCTCAGAATAAGCCTTCCGACACCAAGCTTCAGCTTGCGATAAAGGGTAAGGACGTCACCGGCTATCAGAAGATGGTTTGGACGGCATGGTGCGAGGCCAACAAGAGCCTGAAAGAAGAAAAGCTCATGGAAGCGGAAGACCTGAAGCTTGCCAAGCACAGTTCGTGGAACATTCCGGCTTGTCTTGAGCCTGATGCCGTAATGCCATATTATTATGGTAAGAAGGGCGTGGCTGCGGACGGCAAGTATCCGCTCTTTCTGTATGTCCACGGTTCGGGACCTAAGGACCACGAATGGGAGAACGGCATACAGCTCGGATTGCGATTCAAGGATAGCCCTTCCATCTATTTCATACCTCAGATTCCTAACGAAGGCGAATACTATCGCTGGTGGCATCTGTCCAAGCAGTATGCTTTCGAGAAGCTTATCCGTCAGAGCATGGTGAACGGCGATGTTGACGCCAATCGCCTCTATGTGTTCGGAATAAGTGAGGGAGGCTATGGCAGCCAGCGCCTCGCATCCTTCTATGCAGACTATTGGGCTGCAGCAGGACCGATGGCAGGTGGCGAACCATTGAAGAATGCGCCGGTGGAAAACTGTGCCAACATCGGTTTCTCCTTTCTGACAGGTGCCGACGATACGGGCTTTTATCGCAACGACCTTACCTGGTACACACAGGTGGCTTTCGATTCTGCGCAGCTTGCCCGTCCCTTGGCAGTGGACAATACGCCCCTCTTCCGCCATCGCATCAATCTCTTGCCCGGCATGCAGCATGCCATCAATTATGGACTGACCACTCCTTGGCTAAAGCAGTTCGTGCGCAATCCATATCCTAAGACCGTGCTTTGGGAGGATTTCGAGATGGACGGCAGACATCGTTCAGGCTTCTATAATCTGCAGGTGTTGGTTCGTCCGTCCGAGAAACGCACCTACTACGAGATGGATATCGACAAGAACGTGGTCTCTATCAAGGTAAGTGACGTGGATTACGTCACGACTCTGAAGGATAAGCAATGGGGCATAGACCTGAAGTTCAGCCGCAGCTATTCCATGGCTACAGGAGGTAAACTGAGAGTTTATCTGAACGAACATCTGGTCAACCTCAACAAACCGGTAACTGTCAAGATTAACGGAAAGCAGGTATTCCGCGGCATTGCCAAGCCAGACCTGCAGGCGATGGTGAATAGTTGCGCAGAATACTTCGACCCATGCCGAATATATCCTGTAGCCATTGACTTGGATTACTGATAGGAAGCCGAAGGTTAGACATGAAGACCGGTTTTATCCTATTAATTCAAAACTCAAAACTCCTAATTCAAAATTCGGATGGTATGTCGTTCGACACAATATTTGCATTTCTGATGCTCAATACTTCTTGTCCGGCGCACAACAAAATCTTTGGTGCGAAATTATTAAGTTTTGAGCGTTTGGATATAACTTGTTTATACACAGAGGGTTACGCGGTTTTCTGACAAATCCTTATGAAATCAGACTCGCAAATGAGCCGTTTTTTTCTGCTATAGAGCCTCTTTTACACTCCAATACAGTCGCTGTTGGCATACAATAAAGCCTCTTTTACACTCTGATAGTGGCACTATCGGACTGTAAAAGAGGCTTTATTGTTATGTGTGGATGCTGTTTGCACAGCAAAACACCGTAAAAACAGCAATCTAAATCTCTATAATCAATTTTTATTTTGTAACATGTTTTTACTCTTTGTACGATATTTGCATTAGCAGACATGAAGACGTTTTTTCAGACAAGAAGACATGAAGAACATGTTTTTCATACATGAAGAATCAAAAAAAATAGCTGTGCCTTAGGGTTATGTCCCTAAAACACAGCTATTATTGTTTTGCCACACTTTGTGGCTCTTATGCCTTGTTCAGACGCTGGTGCGCTGTCCGATTAGAACGGCAGGTCGTCTACCTTGTCTTCAGCTGCAGGAGCTGCGGGCTGCGCAGGAGCAGCAGGCTGAGCGGGAGCGGCTGCTGGAGCTGCGCCGAATGCTGCACCAGGCACTACGCCGGGCTGCATGCCTACGGCTGCCGGATCAACCTGACGTACGTCGAAGGCGCGGATGTTGTTGAACCAGCGGCCCTGATACTCGTGTGCGTCAATGTCGAAAGATACGGTCACTTCCTGACCGATCTGGATATTGAAACGGCTGATGCGGTCTGCACCGAATACACCGAAGACCATCTTGCGGGGATAAGCATCGTGGGTCTCAATGACATAGTCCTGCGACTTCCACTCACCACGCTGAGACACTCCGCTTCTTTCAGGCAGAACAGCTATAACTTTACCTTGTAATTCCATGTTTTTATTGTTGATTTATATGTTATTTGTATTTTTACTGGCTTTGTTGTTTGATTTTCGTTCTCAAAACCAAACCATTTGCGAAATTAATAAAATTGTCGTGAAATAAGAAACTTTTAGATGAGTTTTTCTCTTACTCGAACTTTTTTTGCTATTTTTGTACCAAAATAATAACAACGTAAAAACCCAATAACAATGCAATTTACAGTTTCAAGTGGAGCGCTTACATCGCGCTTGCAGACTCTTCAGAGAGTTATCAGCAACAAGAACACTATAAGCATTCTGGAATGCTTCCTTTTTGAAGTGGCAGACGGCATGCTCACCATAACAGCCAGTGACAGCGAGAATGTCATGCAGATGACTGTGGAGCTGGACGAATGCTCAGGCGACGGACGCTTTGCCATCCCTAACCTCAAGGTGCTCAATGCCGTTAAGGAGCTGGCTGAGCAGCCCCTTCGTTTCTCTATTGACGAGAGCGCATATACAGTGGAGATTGACTATCAGAACGGTACGTTCAATCTTACTGCCGTAAGCGCCGAGGATTATCCCATGATTGTGGAGTCTGGCAAGGAGATGGCTGAGCTTCAGATTCCCTCACAGCTCTTCGCTGAAGACCTTTCTCGCTCGCTCTTTGCTGTGGCATCGGACGATCTGCATCCCGTAATGAACGGCGTCTACTTCGACTACAATGCAGACAACCTCACGATTGTCGCTACTGACGGTCGCAAGCTCGTCCGCAACCGCGTGCTTACATTAAGCGCCGACACACCCTCTTCATTCATTCTTCCCCAGAAGCCGGCAACTCTTCTCAAGCAGGTGCTCGCCAAGACCGATGACGACACCGTGATAAGCTATTGCGACAACAGCGCTGAGGTGGAATTCCCCGGTGGCAAGCTCTACTGCCGCCTTATCGAGGGACGTTACCCCAACTACAACTCCGTCATCCCGACTGTCAACACCAACTGCGCCACCATTGACCGCAAGTCGCTCCTCGGAGCCATCAAGCGCGTACTGCCTTTCGCAAGCGAGAGCAGCTCGCTCGTGCGCTTCCACGTGGAGGAAGGTTCGCTCCTCGTTTCGGCTGAGGACGTGGATTTCGCTACAAGTGCTAAGGAAACGCTCAGCTGCGAATATACAGGCGTGAAGATGGACATCGGCTTCAACGGATCGACCATCTACGACATGCTCAACAATCTTATCAGCGACGAGGTGATCATCAAGCTTGCCGACCCGAGTCGTGCAGGCATCCTTGAGCCGGCTGTTCAGCCCGAGGGTCAGGACATCCTCATGCTCATCATGCCAATGCTGCTCAATGACTAATAAAGATAATTAGGAATTAGGAGTTACATTATAATGAAACTGAATCTTACACGCCCCCTTATAGTTTTCGATCTTGAGACAACGGGTCTCGACCTTGTTCGTGACCGTATCATCCAGATTTCGTATATTAAGGTAATGCCGGAAGGGGAGGAGATTCGTGGCAATCTCCTCGTCAATCCCGGTCAACCCATCCCTAAGGAAGTGACCGAGCTTACCGGCATCTCTGACGACGATGTGAAGGACGCCAAGTCGTTCAAGGAACTGGCTCCGCAGCTCAACGAGGTAATGACGGGCTGCGATTTTGCCGGATACAACTCAAACCACTTTGACGTGCCGATGCTCGCAGAGGAATTTCTGCGTGCCGGCATCAACTTCGACTTCTCGAAGTGCCGACTTATTGACGCTCAGACCATCTTCCACAAGATGGAGCGCCGCAATCTGGCTGCTGCATATAAGTTCTTCTGCGGACGCAAGATGGAGGACGACTTCACTGCTCACCGCGCCGACGAGGACACCGAAGCCACATACCGTGTGCTGATGGGCGAGCTCGACATGTATGCACCCGGCGTACAGGACGAGCCAGACCGCGTGCTGGAGAACGACATGGACTTCCTTGCCGACTTCTCTAAGCAGAACGACAACGTAGACTTTGCTGGACGCATCGTATGGCGACCGCTGCTTGGTGCCGACGGAAAGCCCCTGCTGGACGCTGACGGAAAGGAGCGCCGCTTCGAGGCGTTCAACTTCGGCAAGTATCGCGGACGCTCCGTTGCTGACGTGCTGCGCACCGACCCCGGCTATTACAGCTGGATGATGGCAGGCGACTTCACCTTCAACACCAAGCAGGTGCTCACACGCATCCGTCTGAAGGGATTCAATAAGTAAAAACAAAAGACTAAAAGACAATAACATAATAACAGTATGTTAAAAGGAAAGAAAATTGTGCTTGGCATTACAGGCTCCATTGCCGCTTACAAGGCTTGCCTCCTCATACGTCAGCTCATAAAGCGCGGAGCAGAGGTGCAGGTGGTCATCACACCGGCAGGCAAGGAGTTTATAACGCCAATCACACTCTCCGCCCTGACCCACAAGCCCGTCATCAGCGAGTTTTTCTCGCAGCGTGACGGCACGTGGAACTCACACGTCGACCTCGGTTTGTGGGCTGACGCCATGGTGGTGGCGCCTTGTACGGCAAGCACGCTCGGAAAGATGGCGCACGGCATTGCCGACAATATGCTCATCACCACATATCTCTCAATGAAGGCTCCCGTGTTCATTGCCCCGGCTATGGACCTCGATATGTATCGTCATCCGTCTACACAGTCTAACATGAAGACGCTCCTTTCTTACGGCAATCATATCATCGAGCCGGAGAGCGGATTCCTTGCCAGCGGTCTGGAGGGAAAGGGACGCATGGAAGAACCCGAAGTTATAGCTGACCGTCTGGACCAATTCTTCAGCGAGAACAGCCAGCCGTCGCCCATCGCCGGTAAGAAGGTGGTGATAACGGCAGGTCCTACGTACGAGAAGATTGACCCCGTGCGCTTCATCGGTAACTATTCGAGCGGCAAGATGGGATTTGCCATCGCCGAGGAATGTCTCAGAAGAGGTGCAGACGTGACGTTGGTGGCAGGTCCGGTAAGCCTCACATGCTCAAGTGGCATTCGCCGTTTGGACGTGGAGAGTTGCCAGGATATGTATGATGCAGCCACATCGGAGTTTGCCGATGCTGACGTAGCCATACTCGCCGCAGCCGTGGCAGACTTCCGTCCTGCCCTTGTGGCAGACCGCAAGATAAAGCGCGGCAAGGACGATATGGTCATCACGCTATGCCCCACGCACGACATTGCCGCCGCACTTGGAGCGTCGAAGAAAGCCGATCAGACACTCGTGGCATTCGCTCTTGAGACCAACGACGAGGAAGCCAACGCCATGCGAAAGCTGGAAAAGAAGAACGCTGACTTCGTGGTGCTCAACAGTCTGCGCAATGAGGGAACGTGCTTCCGTACAGACCAGAATCAGATAGAGATTGTGTCGAGGGACGGAAAGACATCTTACGAGAAGAAATCAAAGGCGGATACAGCGTCCGACATTGTGGACTACCTGGAGAAGGTGGTGCTGACAAAGCAGGGACAAAGCTAAGAACACGCCAACAAACATAGAGTTATGACAGCAAGATTTTTGAGAACGTCCGTTGTGGCGCTGTCGCTATTGCTGGGTGGTGCGGGCATGACAGCCCGTGCCCAGGAGCTTAACGCCAAGGTGACCATCAATCACAACCAGGTGCAGGGCACAGACGCAAGCATCTTTGACGAGCTGACGCAGACACTGACGCAGTTCGTCAACGAGCGGCAGTGGACCAATCTGCAGTTTCAGCGCAACGAACGCATAAACTGCAACTTCAATATCACCGTGACCAAGTATGACAACTCCACCAACACCTTTACGTGCAAGGCTGTCATACAGGCCACGCGTCCCGTATATAACGCCTCTTACACGACGACGTTATACAACAACACCGACAACGACTTCAACTTCGAGTACGCACAGTTCGATCAGATACAGTTCAATGAAGAACAGGTGGACAACCAGCTGACCGCTCTCTTCGCGTATTACGCCTACCTTATTATAGGTATGGACCTCGATTCGTTTGCGCCGATGGGAGGAGAGGATGTGTTGCAGCGCTGCATGAATCTTGCCAATAACGCCCAGAACCTTGGTTTCCCGGGATGGAAAGCGTTCGACAACAGTCGCAACCGCTTCGCCATCATCAACGATTACCTCGACGGAGCGATGAAGCCGTTCCGCCAATTACAGTACGACTATTATCGTAACGGACTGGACGAGATGGTCACTAACGCCGAGCGCGGACGTGCCAACATCACCACGGCTCTTGAGACAGGACTGAAAAAGAGTCATGAGGACAGACCGCTGAGTCTGCTCCCGCAGATATGGACTGACTATAAGCGTGACGAACTTGCCAATATTTATAAGGGCAAAGGCACGCAGAAGGAGAAGCAGACCGTCTACGACCTGCTCTTTGCCATCAACGCAAGCCAGAATTCTGCTTGGGAGAAAATAAAGGAATAATACGGATTTTACACTATGCTAAAGATACTTGACATAAGAAACTTTACGCTCATCGGTCATCTGACCATGCAGTTCTATCCCGGTTTCTCCGTCATTACCGGAGAGACAGGAGCAGGAAAGAGCATCATCATCGGTGCCATCGGCCTCTTGCTTGGCAACAGGGCTGATGTCAGACAGGTGAAGCGAGGATGCGACAAGTGTGTCATTGAGGCCACCTTCGACCTGAGTGTCTATCACTCCGATGTGCTGAAGGATTTCTTTATGGACAACGACCTCGACTACGACCCGCAAGAGTGTCTTCTGCGCCGTGAGATTAACGCAAGCGGAAAGAGTAGGGCGTTCGTCAATGACACTCCCGTTACGCTTGCCACGATGCGCGAGCTTGGCGAACAACTCATAGATGTGCACAGCCAGCACCAGAATCTTCTCCTCAGTAAGGAGGACTTCCAGCTTAATGTTGTGGACATCATGGCACGCGATAAGGTTCAAGTGGCTGACTATAAGGCTTCGTATGATGAATATCGTGCTGCCATACGACAGCTCGACGAGCTTCGTGAACAGATTAGCCGCAACCGTGATAACGAGGATTTTCTGCGCTTCCAGCAGAAGGAACTGTCAGAGGCACAGCTGCTGCCTGACGAGCAGGAGGAGCTGGAGCAAAGGGCGGAGACTATGAGTCACGCCGAAGACATAAAGCGTGTGCTGCATGAGACGGACGCTTGTCTGTCAGGCGACGAGGGTGGCGTAGTAAGTCAGACACGCCAAATAGCGTCGCAACTGCACGGCATAGAGGATGTTTTCCCCGAAGCACGCAGCCTGGCGGAACGTCTGGACAACTGCTTCATTGAGATGAAGGACATCTCGCAGGACGTGGCGGCAAGGATGGACGACGTGGAGTTCGACCCAGCTTTGATGGACGAAGTGACGTCGCGTCTGGACACCATCTATTCATTGCAGCAGAAATATCATGTGTCGAATAACAGCCAACTGCTCGAAAAGCTTGCTGACATTGACGCTTTGCTCTCCAACATAGACAATGGCGATGAGGAACTGCATGCTCTTGAGGAGCGTGTGGAGGCTCTGCGTGAGGTATGTCAGAAGAAAGCTGATGTCCTCACGTCGCTGCGTCGTAAGGCGGCAGCACTTGTGGAGGACGACATATCGAAGCTGCTTGTTCCGCTCGGCATTCCGAAGGTCCGCTTCAAGGTGGACATATCAGCAGGCGAACTGTCGGCTACGGGTATTGACAAGGTGGTGTTCCTCTTCAGCGCCAACTCCAGCACAGAGATGAGTCCTGTGTCGCAGGTGGCATCGGGAGGCGAGATTGCCCGTGTGATGCTGTCGCTGAAGGCTATGATATCGAAAGCTATCGGATTGCCAACCATCATCTTCGACGAGATCGATACGGGTGTCAGCGGACGAGTGGCGGAGCAGATGGCGCACATTATGCGCGATATGGGCGATGCCCACAGACAGGTGATCTGCATAACCCACTTGCCTCAGATTGCTGCAGCCGGAACCAACCACTACAAGGTGGCGAAGGCTGAGACAGCAGAAGGCACGGTGTCTACGATGACTCACCTTACACACGAGCAGCGTGTGGCTGAGATTGCCCAGATGCTGAGCGGAAGCGACATCTCGCAGGCTGCCATCGACAATGCCCGTTCGCTGCTTGAAGCATAGCAGCACATATTTATAATGTATCTATATATTAATGTATATAAAGAAACAGATGAAGATCAGAACAATACTAACTACATTTTTCCTTGCTGTCACGGCTTTTACAGCTGTGGTGGCACAACCCTCGGCTGTGAAGAACTCAAGCCGTTCCGCATTTCTTCTTACTGCCTATAACGCCAATGGTGGCGTTGTGGCTACGTCATACGGCGTCTTTACGTCAGCGGACGGAGAGGCTGTCGGAGCTTGGAGCGCACTTGCAAATGCAGCACGTGCGGAAGTGACCGACCTTAACGGCAAGACATATCCCGTGACAAAGCTCATCGGTGCCAACGAACTTTATGATGTATGTCGCTTCAAGGTTGGTGTCAACAAGGTACAGCCTGCCGCTCTCGCCACATCACCGTTGCAGAAAGACGCAAAGGCTTGGCTTGTGCGCAGCGAAGTAAAGAAGACCATTGCCGACGAGTTTGAAGTGGAGCGTGAGGAGACATTCATGGACAAGTATGCTTACTATGTGTTTGCATACAATCCTAAGACCGGTGTGTCTGGCTGTCCGTTCGTAAACGCTGCCGGCCAGGTGGTGGGACTCTATCAGGTATCGTCGTCTTCGCTTGGCTCAAATGCTGTTGATGCACGTTTTGCAGCCCAATTGACCTCCAATCCGATGGCGGTCAGCAACGTGATGTTTGCCAAGACGGGTCTTCGTCTTCAGTTGCCCGCAGATCATAAGGACGCCCTTCTGATGTTGATGCTTGCAGCAGAGATGCGCGATTCAGCCAAGTACGAGGGTTATGTTAACGACTATCTGGAGGCGTTTCCGCATGAGGTGGACGGTTATGCCACACGTGCGATGAACAAGGTGGGACGCGGCGATTACGCTGGAGCTGACGCTGACATGAAGACAGCTCTGCGCCAAGCCACCAACAAGGCTGAGGCACATGCCGAGTATTCGCGCGTTATGTATCAGAAGATACTCTATTCTGCCGACACTCTCTTCACGGCATGGACTCTTGACAAGGCGCTTGAGGAGTCGGAGAAGGCTTACTCTATGGATCCTCAGCCCGGTTATCGTCATCGTACGGCACAGATACTCTTCTCAAAGGGCGAGTATGCCAAGGCTTACGACATGTTTGCGGAGCTTGCCTCCACGACGATGCGCACAGGTGAGGTGTACTTTGAGGCTGCTCAATGCAAGACCCAGCTTGGAGCTTCAAAGGACGAAGTGGTGGTATTGTTGGACAGTGCCGTGGCAGCTTGCAACCATCCTCTCGATGCAACAGCAGCGCCGTACGTGCTTGCACGTGGTCAGATGAATGCCGAACTCAGTCAGTATAAGAAAGCCATCGCCGACTATAATGTCTATGATACGTTGATGTACGGACGTGCCAACGCTGAGTTCTATTTCGCCCGCTATCAATGCGAAGTTAAGGTTCGCCAGTATCAGCAGGCTCTTAACGACATCGCCCACGCCGCTTACATCGGTGGTCAGAACACTCCGTTCTACCTTGCTGAGATGGCTTCGCTCCAGCTTAGAGTGAACATGCTTGAGGATGCAGTGAAGTCAAGCGACCTCTGTCTCAGTCTTTCACCTGAAAACACCGATGCCCTTATAATAAAGGGTGTGGCTCTTGTCAATTTGAAGAAGAAGGACGAAGGCATGGAATGTTTCCGTAAGGCAAGTGAACTGGGCGACAAGCGCGGTGACGAATATAAGGAAAAGTATAAGTAAGCATTATAAAAACTTACTACGAATTAGAAAAAGCGTAACCATCCGAAATATGCCGACTTGTTAATTGCAAAAAAAACTCGCAAGTGTTT
>ERZ1026890.467-NODE-467-length-24737-cov-114.598331_pt1 | contig 24737 bp, 19 predicted proteins | sample MGYA00380175_ERZ1026890 | MGnify/ENA primary metagenome ERZ1026890 (study PRJEB33269, sample SAMEA4719811) | human gut metagenome | biome: human-associated habitat; feature: organic feature; material: feces | place: Cameroon | collected 2013-10 ...
AATATTCCTCTGGAATGACGACGAATATTAAAAGTCGATGATAGGGCTGTTCTCTTACCAGGGGGCAGCCTTTTTCATATTTCAGGCGTCTCTCTTCTTACTATACCTTATTAATATATAATAATCCCGGCGATTTATAATATTTCGCCCTCTTTTACGTTATTACATTGTGTTTAGACGAATCATCATATTAGTTTTTTTGCTGACAGGAGTGCTCGTTTCCAGAGCACAGTATGATCCTTCCTTCAGTCATTATTTCGACATGGAACCATCCTACAATCCTGCGGCAGTGGGTAAGCAGGCAAAACTCAACGTAACGGCTGCTTACGCATTGGATATGGCCGGATTCGAACATAATCCTAGAACCATGTATCTGGCAGCCGACCTGCCATTCTATGCGCTGAAGAATTATCACGGCGTGGGTGCTACGATGATGAACGACCAGATAGGACTCTTCACCCATCAGCGACTCAACCTGCAGTATGCCTACAAGACCAAACTCTTCGGAGGAACGATGAGCGTGGGCCTGCAAGCCGGATTCCTCAGCGAGAGTTTCGACGGTAGCAAAGTGGATGCCGGAGAATCGGGCGACCCTGCACTTGCTACATCTGAAGTAAAGGGTAGCGGATTTGATGCGGGAGCCGGACTCTACTATCTGCACGGCAACTGGTATGTGGGACTTTCTGCACAGCATCTTACCTCACCAACCATCGAGCTGGGAGAAACCAACGAGCTTAAGATTGACGCAACGTATTATTTGACTGGTGGATACAATATTAAGCTCAGAAATCCGTTTTTAACAATAAAGTCGACTGCCCTCGTGAAGTATGACGGAACGGCATGGCGAGGCGATGTTACCGGGCGATTGGTTTACCAATATGACAAGCGTCTGCTCTATGGCGGCTTGACCTACAGTCCTGACAATTCCGTAACTTTCCTGGTGGGCGGTTCCTTCCATGGCGTCATTCTGGGTTACAGTTATGAATGGTACACCTCGAAGCTGAGCTTTGGCAACGGAAGCCATGAGCTTTACATCGGATACCAGATGGATCTGAACCTGGTAAAGAAAGGTAGAAACAAACATCAAAGTGTAAGAATACTCTAAGAAGAAGATCAAGAATATGAACCGTAATATGAAGAAAAGTATAATGCTCCTCAGCTCGCTGGTGGCTCTCCTGACCCTCAGCGGTTGTTTCGGTGCCAAGTCTAGCTCGATGGCAGGCAGAGGCGGTGAGGTGGTTGGAGTTGGCGGAAGAAGTTTCGCCGAACCTGCCCCATACGGCATGGTGAAGGTGAACCGGGGATTCCTGAAGATGGGTCTGGAAACCCAGGATTCTTTGTGGGGACAGAAGACGCCTCGCAAGGATGTTTCCGTGGATGGCTTCTGGATGGATGATACGGAAATCACCAACTCAGAATACAAGCAGTTTATCGCCTATGTTCGCGATTCCATCCTCCGTACTCGTCTGGCAGACCCTGCCTATGGCGGCGACGAGACTTACATGATTACCGAGGATAAGAACGGCGATCCTGTAACTCCACAGATTAATTGGAAGAAGCAGTTGCCTAGAAAGCCAAACGAGGATGAGAAAAGAGCGATGGAAAGTCTCTATACTTCCAATCCTGTGACTGGCGAAAAGCTGATAGACTGGAGACAGCTGAACTACAAATATGAGATTTACGATTATACCGCTGCGGCACTCCGCAGAAACCGTCTGAACCCGCAGGAGCGCAACCTGAATACCGATGAGCAGGTGAATGCCAACGAGGTGGTGATGATTTCTAAGGATACTGCCTATGTGGATGATGAGGGACGAATCATCAGTGAAACCATCAACCGCCCGTTGAGCGGACCATGGGACTTCCTTAATACCTACATCGTGAATGTGTATCCAGACACCACCTGCTGGGTGAATGATTTCCGCAATTCAGACAACGAGGCTTACTTGAGAAGTTATTTCAGTAATCCGGCATACAATGATTATCCGGTGGTGGGCGTTACGTGGGAGCAGGCAAATGCTTTCTGCGCCTGGCGTACTGACTATCTGCTGAAAGGTCTGGGACCTGAAGCCCGATTCGTGCAGCGTTATCGCTTGCCTACTGAGGCAGAATGGGAGTATGCGGCAAGAGGCAAGAACCAGAACGAGTTCCCTTGGGAGAACCAGGACGTGAAGAACGGAGACGGATGCTTCTATGCCAACTTCAAGCCAGACCGCGGTAACTATACCAAGGACGGCAATCTGATAACCAGCAAGGTGGGCATCTACTCGCCAAACTCAAACGGACTTTATGATATGGCTGGTAACGTGGCAGAATGGACCAGTACCATCTATACCGAGGCTGGTGTGGATGCCATGAACGACCTGAACCCGGAATTGAAATACAATGCAGCGAAGGAAGACCCTTACCGCCTGAAGAAGAAGAGCGTAAGAGGTGGGTCCTGGAAAGATCCGGAGTCGTTTATCCGTTCGGCATGGCGTTCCTGGGAATATCAGAACCAGCCACGTTCGTATATCGGATTCCGCTGTGTGCGCAGTCTTGCCACCACATCGAGTGCAAAACAGAAACCATCAAAGAACAAGAATAGGAGATAATAAAAATGGGCGAATATAGTAAGTTTAACATCGTATATCATCTGCAGAAATGGATGGACAGTGTGCCTGGACAGACCTTTCTGAACTATGCTTATAGCTGGGGTGCATCTATCGTTATCCTGGGTGCCCTCTTTAAGTTGACCCACTTGCCGGGAGCCAATTTCATGTTGTTTGCCGGTATGGGTACTGAGGCGTTCGTGTTCTTCCTTTCAGCCTTCGACCGTCCTTTTGACAAGACAGCCGACGGCAGAGATATTCCTACTCATGTTACTGAGGAATACTTGGAGACTGGAAAGGTTACTTATGGGGAGGCTGAAGAAGCAGCGGCATCTGCTGCATCCGGTTCTGCAACTGTAGCTGGTTCATCTTCTGCTGCTTCTGTTTCAGGAACTCCTGTTTCTGGTGGTCAGACCATCATTATCGGCGGTGGAAGCTTTAGCGGAGGTGCTGGTGTATCTGCATCTTCTTCTTCTGTTCCTGGAAGCGAGAGCGAAGGCGCTGAGCAGATTGACGAGAGTGTTGCAGCGGCCGTAGCTCCAGGAGCAGGATTCTCGGAGAATGGTGAAGCCGTAGCCGGTGCCATTATGACTGGTGGTTCTGTGGCCGGTGGCTCTGTTGCAGGCGGTAATGCCGCTTGGGTAGCTGGTCAGCAGGGTGTTACCCCAGAGATGGCTGATGCCCAGAATAATTATGTTGAGGAATTGAAGAAGCTTGTTGAAACCCTTGAAAAGGTGAATGAGCAGAGTACCCGTTTGACCCGTGACAGCGAGGAGATGGAGAACCTGAACCGTACGCTCACAGGTATCAGCAAGGTTTACGAGATGCAGTTGAAGGGGGCCAGCCAGCAGATTGGTACCATCGACCAGATCAACGAGCAGAGCCGCAAGATGGCCCAGCAGATTGAGCAGTTGAACAAGATTTACGCACGTATGATAGAGGCGATGACCGTAAACATGCGTGCTGCAGCTCCTCAGGTAAAGAGTGAAGAGTAAAGAAAAGTATTGAATTTAGCAAATTAATATAAATGGCTATAAAGAAAAGACCCGTTTCACCACGCCAGAAGATGATTAACCTGATGTACGTCGTCCTGATGGCTATGCTTGCGTTGAACGTCTCTACGGAGGTGCTCGACGGATTCTCTATTGTGGAAGACAGTCTGAATCGAACCACAGCCAACTCTTCCGCAGAGAACAATGCAATCTATAGTGACTTTGCCGATCAGATGAAGCAAAACCCTACCAAGGTGAGGGAATGGTTCGAGAAGGCTAAGCAGGTAAAGGACATGAGTGATGCGCTCTATAACTTTGCCCAGGAACTGAAGGTTGCTATCGTAAAAGAGGCTGACGGCAAGGATGGCGACGTGAGCAATATCAAGAACAAGGAAAACCTGGAGGCTGCCGGCATCGTGATGCTTGCACCGGGTACGGGCAAGGGAAAGAAACTCTATAGGGAGCTGAATCGCTACCGCGACCGCATCCTGGAGCTGGTGACCGATGAGCATCAGAAGAAAATCATCGCCAGCAACTTCTCTACCCAGGTGCCTAAGAGCGAGAAATATCTGGGTAAGAATTGGCAGGAATACATGTTTGAGAATATGCCGGTGGCTGCTGCCGTAACCCTGCTCTCGAAGATTCAGAGCGATGTGCGCTATGCTGAGGGAGAAGTGCTGCACAACCTGGTGGCGAATATCGACATGAAGGATATCCGTGTGAATAAACTCGATGCCTTCGTGATTCCTGAGAAGACTACGCTTTATCCGGGCGAAAGATTCAATGCCAACATCGTGATGGCTGCCGTGGATACTACCCAGCAGCCGGAAATCTACGTGAATGGCATGAGAGTGAACAGCGCCCGTGGACAGTATAGTTTCACGGCAGGTGGAGTGGGAGAACATCAGTTCTCCGGCTACATTCTGATGAACAATGCCAAGGGCGATGTGATGAAGCGCAATTTCATCCAGAAATATAGTGTGATTCCTGCGCCTAACACCGCAACAGTGGCGGCAGACCTGATGAACGTGCTCTATGCAGGTTTTCAGAATCCTATCAGTATCAGTGTGCCGGGCGTGCCAGCCAATGCCATCTCTGCATCGATGACTGGCGGTTCGTTCGTATCGAAGGGCAACGGCCATTTCGTGGCAACCCCAGCGGCTGTGGGCAAGGATGTAACCATCCGTGTAACGGCACGCGACAAGGGGCAGACCCGCACGATGCCTCCATTCGTATTCCATGTAAGAAAGTTGCCAGATCCAACGGCTTACCTGGCATTGGGAACCACCCGTTTCCGTGGCGGCGGTCTGGCGAAGGCATCCCTGATGGGAGCTACAGGCATCCATGCAGCCATCGACGACGGATTGCTGGATATACCTTTCAGGGTGTTGAGTTTCGAGACCGTCTTCTTCGACAACATGGGTAACGCCATCCCATTGGCATCAGCAGGCTCCAACTTCTCCGACCGTCAGAGAAACGAGTTCAGAAAGCTTTCTCGCAGTCGCCGTTTCTATATTTCGCATATCAAGGCTGTGGGGCCGGATGGTATCACGAGAAATCTGCCTACTGCGATGGAAGTAATCGTGAAATAAATTAGTAAAATTTCAAAGTTCAAAATAATGAAAAAGATATTGTTCATATTCATGCTCTTGGGAATGGTGCAGGGCATCGTGGCACAACCTCAGGCACGCCGTCAGCAGGCGGCAAAGGAGGCGGCTGCGAAGAAATCGAATGCCGGCAACATTACCACCCGTGCACAAATCTCTTTCCCTACTGCTGCTCCTATGGAGGAGGACGTGGTATGGAGAAGAGACATCTATCGTGAGCTGAGTCTTACCGATAATGCCAATGCCGGACTGTATTATCCTGTGGAGCCTATGGGCAACCAGATGAACCTCTTTACCAACATCTTCAGATTGATGATGACCGGTAAGGTGGCGGTGTTCCAATATCGTCTGGATGGTAACGAGAGTTTTACGGCAGCAGACAGGGTAGACCCGAAGTCTTTCCTGGACAACTATCATATCTATTATGAAAAGAAGGCAAACGGAAGAATCTCGCTCGACAACAGCGACATTCCTTCCAGAGAAGTGAAGGCATATTATATTAAGGAGTCAACCTATTTCGACCAGCGAACTTCCACCTTCCATACCAAGGTGTTGGCACTTTGTCCTATCATGACCCGTGATGATGACTTCGGTGATGGCGGAACCAAGTATCCGCTTTTCTGGGTGCGCTACGACGACCTGGCTCCATATCTTGCCAAGCAGCAGATAATGACCAGCAATCTGAACAATGCGGCGGTGATGAGTGTGGATGATTACTTTGTGAGAAATCAGTATAAAGGAAAAATCTACAAGACCAACAACATGTTGGGACAAACCTTGGCGCAGTATTGCCACTCCGATTCGGCTCTGGTAAAGGAGCAGAAGCGAATTGAGGGCGAACTGGCTACCTTTGAGAAGAATCTCTGGGGAAACCAGGAGAAGAAGGATTCGCTCGACAGTATTGCCAAGGCGGACAAGAACGTAAAGGGCAAGGTGAAGAAGGAGAAGAAGAGCAATCGCCGTGGCGGTTCATCTTCCAGAAGAGAGGCTAAGGTGAAGGAGAAGCGCAGCAACAGCAGTTCTTCTTCTGCATCCAGCGGTTCGGCACGAGTAACCGTGCGCCGCCAGAGACATTAGAAAATGAATCACAACGTGTGTGATATGTGTGATAATAGAAAATAGAATTTTAATTTTAAAAGGTAGAAAAAATGAAGAAGATTTTATCTCTTGTATTTTTGGTAGCGGCAATGATGTTTGCTACTAGCGCTAACGCCCAGGTAAAGTTCGGTTTGAAGGGCGGTTTGAATGTGACAAGTATGTCGTTTAGCGAGGATGTATTCGATGCTTCCAACAAGACAGGTTTCTTTGTAGGTCCTATGGTTAAGTTCACTGTGCCTATCGTGGGCTTGAGCTTTGATGCTGCAGCCTTGTACGACCAGAAGGAGGCTGACGTTAAGTATGCCGATACTGATGGTGAACTGGGTAAAGTCAACGTGAAGCAGCAGTCTATCAACATCCCTGTGAACGTGCGTTATGGCTTCGGCTTGAGCAGTTTGGCAAATGCCTTTGTTTTTGCTGGTCCACAGTGGGGTATCAATGTAGGTGACAAGAACTTCAAGTGGAATGAGACAAGCAGCTATTCTCTGAAGAAGTCAAACTTCAGCGTAAACGTAGGTGCTGGTGTTACCCTGTTGAGCCATCTTCAGATTTCAGCCAACTACAACATCGCTTGTGGCAAGTCGGCTGATGCCAGCCTTGTCAAGGCTGCCGAGGCACTTACCAATGCAGGCAAGGACAAGAGCCGCAACAACTCTTGGCAGATTGCCTTGGGTTACTGGTTCTAATGAGAAGTTAGACAGTATACTTCACAAGTTTATACATTAAAATATATAAAAGCAGGTACCCCTAGTTGGGTATCTGCTTTTTTTTTGCTATCTTTGCAAAACTTTAGATCGTAAAAAGAAAAGGAGAACGTTATAACATGAGATACGTAGATGTGATATTGCCCCTTCCGCTCGACGGAACCTTTACCTATTCTATCCCTGAAGGGATGGAAGAGAAGGTTGTGCCCAACATGCGCGTGCTTGTTCCATTGGGCAAGAGCAAGAAGTATATCGCGATGGTTGCTGATGTGCATTCGGAAAAGCCGGAATTCACCTGCAAGCCCATCGAGGCGGTGCTCGACGAATATCCGTCGCTCCTTCCCCAGCAGATGCGTCTCTGGCAATGGATCAGCGAATACTACATGGCTCCCCTGGGCGATGTGTTTGGTGCTGCCATGCCATCGGGCATGAAATCTACGGAGAAATTCAAGCCCAAGATGGAACTTTACGTGGAGCTGGCTAGCAGTTATCGCAATGAACAGGCTCTGCACGTGGCACTCAATATGGTGCAGCGTGCCCTGAAGCAATCGAAGACCTTAACCACCTTCCTTGCCCTTTCCCACTGGGACAGTCTGGAGGGTGATACGCCCAGGGAAGGCATCAAGAAGGTGACCAAGGAGGAACTGATGAACGAGGCACGATGCACGGCTGCAGCCGTCAAGGCACTCATCGACCGGGGTATTCTCTTTACCTATGAACTGGAGGTGGGCAGACTGAACACATCGGGTGAATCGCATTTCGAACTTATCAAACCGCTTTCCGAAGCCCAGCAGGATGCCTACAATCAGATACTCCTGAAGATGATGAATAAGAACGTGGTACTTCTGCATGGTGTGACTTCGAGTGGAAAGACTGAAATCTACATCCATCTTATCAGAAAAGCCATCGAGGAACATAAGCAGGTGCTTTATCTGCTGCCCGAAATCGCCCTCACCGTTCAGATTATGGAGCGACTGCACAAGGTGTTTGGCGACCGACTCGGCATATTCCATTCTAAATACAGTGATGCGGAGCGTGTGGAAATCTGGCAGAAGCAGCTTTCGGGTCATCCCTATGATGTAATCTTGGGAGCGAGAAGTGCCGTCTTCCTGCCTTTCCAGAAACTGGGACTCGTCATCATTGACGAGGAGCACGAGAACTCTTTCAAGCAGCAGGACCCATCGCCACGCTATCATGCCCGAAGTGCCGCCATCGTACTTGCCAGCATGTATCCTGAGGCAAAGGTGCTGCTGGGTACGGCTACGCCATCGATGGAGAGTTATTACAATGCGCAGCAGGGCAAGTATGGACTGGTGGAACTGAAGACGAGATTCAAGGACATCCAATTGCCGGAGATTCAGGTGGTGGATGTGAAGGACCTTCGCCATAGAAAGATGATGACGGGTGCTTATTCGCCACAGTTGCTGGCTGCGGTGAGAGAGGCGTTGAAGAATGGTGAGCAAGCCATTCTCTTCCAAAACCGAAGGGGATTTGCACCGATGATAGAGTGCAAGGTGTGCGGATGGGTTCCGAAATGCAAGAACTGTGATGTTTCGCTCACCCTGCATAAGAGCATCAACCTGCTGACCTGCCATTACTGCGGATTCACCTATCCCGTGCCTACGGTATGCCCTAACTGCGGTAGTACGGAACTGATGGGACGAGGTATCGGAACGGAACGCATAGAAGACCAGATAGCCGAGATATTCCCCGAGGCACGTATCGCCCGCATGGACCTGGATACCACCCGTACGCGCAATGCCTACGAGCGACTGATCAGCGATTTCTCATCGGGAAAGACCAATCTTCTGATAGGTACGCAGATGATATCCAAAGGTCTCGACTTTGACAAAGTGAGGGTTGTGGGTATTCTGAATGCCGACTCGATGCTGAACTATCCTGACTTCAGAGCCTACGAGCATGCCTTCATGATGATGGCGCAGGTGAGCGGAAGAGCCGGAAGAAAGGGCAAGCGGGGACTCGTGATTCTGCAGACCAAGAATCCTACGCTTCCTATCATCAGCCAGGTGGTACACAATGATTACGAAGCCCTTTTCAAGGGTATCCTGGAAGAGAGAAGAATGTTTCATTATCCACCATTCTTCCATCTTATCAACGTGTACCTGAAACATAAGAACGAGAAGGTTTGCCAGCAGGCAAGTCTGGAACTCGGCAAGACGCTGAGAAGCTGGTTTGGCGAAAGAGTGCTCGGACCGGATAAGCCGGCAGTGGCACGTGTAAAGACAATGAATATCCGCAAGATTGTCATCAAGCTGGAGAATGGTATCGACCAGAAGAAGGTGCGCGAATATCTGAAGTATGCCCAGCAGATGATGGCAAAAGATCCGAGGTATGGGGCTTTGCAAATATACTATGATGTGGATCCGCAATAATCAGACAGATGATTGATGTGACAAAATAAAAATGGCTATCCCAATCGAAAGAGAGGGATAGCCTTTTTGCCTTTTTGTAGTTATGAATTGATCTATTATGTTTAGGAAACATAAGTCTAATTCTACTTTTGTTTTTTAGCAACTTCGTCTTTAGAAGTTGATGTCGAGACCTACCGCAAACACATTGTTGTTACGGGTGTAGTCAGAGGTGTAGTTGATGCTCTGGTTTGCACTGAGCTGAACATTCTCTGAGGTCTTCTTATGCTGATAGAATGTGTGGAAGTAAGCCACGTTCAAATCCATCTTCTTGTTGATATGGTAAACACCACCGACGGCAGCAGAGTTAGAACCAACAACGAATGACTTGTCATCCATATACTCATCGCTCAAGCCATAGTTGGTGTTCTGCCAACCTGTACTCAAGGTAATCTTCTTGTTGACATCCACCTCAACACCTGCGTTGTACTCCAAGGTACCACGGTCCAATTTCTCCTGACGATTGTTGTATGATGTAGCGTGCTTGTCGTCGAACCAGTGGAAACCTACGTTTACGCGTACGGCATTTACAGGGCTGTAACCTACACCAAGTGCCAGGTATGCAGGAATATCGCCTGCAATCTTCTTACCATCTGCGTATTCGCCGATAGCCTTATCAAGCTTGGTGTCGAACTGGGTCTTCAACTGACCCATTGCTCCCTGGATGGTGGCGTTATTCAAGATAGCATCAGCAGCCTGCTCAGGTACACCGCCTGCGATGTAAGCATTGCGGAGGTTGTCAGGAAGGTTACCGATACTAGGTACCTGGTTTACTGATTTGTTCTTCAGGCGAATGCGAGTCTTGAACTCGTATTTAGCTGCGAAGTTCCACTTGCCAGTCTTGAAATCCACACCAATAATAGGAGTGAAGCCCACACCGCTCTGGTCACAGCTCAACTCAATGTTGGCAGCTGTTTCCTTGGTTGGGTCGAGCACCTTATAGAGAGGCATGTTGCCAACCTTGATATCTTCTACATATCCGTAGTAGTTAGTAGATGCATAGATACCACGTACACCTGCGAATGCGCTGAAGTTGTCGCTGAACTTATAAGCGGCACCCAGAGAGAGACCATAGTAGTACTGGCGACCGTGCATATAGCTGTTGTAGCTATATTTGCCTTCCTTTCCGAAGTTCTTATCGCTGGTGAAAACGGCAGGAATACCATACTGCGCTGCAACCTGATCAACAGCACCTGCTAACTGGCAGGCAGCCAAGGCAGTTTCGGCAACAATCTTCTCGAAAGAGCCCAATCCATCATCGAAGGTACACTTTCCGCCGCCACCTGTAAGGGCGAAGCCTGCCTGGAGTGACCATCTGCCTTTATTATAAGCATACTGGAAAGAAGGGATGACAGGCGCAAACGCCTTACCCTTGAACTCGCGTGGAGTAGTAGGATTGTTCACATTGTTAGTGAACAATGGATAATCATTTTCAATGCTACGTGTCTGGTAAGCCAACTGCCAGTTGATGGCAAGATGCTTTCCTTCACCCATGAATACAACGCCGGCAGGATTGTAGTAAACGCCGTCAATACCGATAGAAGCCTCACGGCTCATCATTCTGTTGAATGCAACATGCTGGTTGGTATTAGTGAGCAAACCACCTGCAAAAGAAGGTGCTGCACAAGCCATCGCAATGGCTAAACTAACTAATTTTACTTTCTTCATTTTAATAATATTAAATAAAAACGTCCGCAAAGGTAATTATAATGTTCTATTTCTCTATTAAAACGGGAGTTTATTTAAAATATATTAACGCAAAAACTCCTTTTTCTTGCACAGTTCTACAAGATTGTGCAAGAAAAAGGAGTTTTTAAGATGTAAAAAGGCAAGGCTAAGTGCTTAGCTTTCCGCCTTTTCTATCATTTTTTCCTCGTTTTGAGCTTCCTCCTGTTCAGGAGTGTCACTCTTTGCATTTTTCTCAGCCTTCGTATTCATGTGAGGGTAAGAGATGCGGGTATGATAGATGGCCTTGAGTCGCTCTGTCAATACAAGCTTGGCGAGGGCGATGTCGCGGAAGGTGATAGGACATTCCTTGAAGAAGCCCTCTGCCACCTGTCCGTCGATGAGTTTGTTTACCAGGTTGCTGATGCTCTCTTCTGTGTATTCATTGAGCGAGCGGGAAGCTGCTTCCACGGTATCAGCCATCATCAGAATGGCCTGTTCGCGGGTGAATGGGTTCTGTCCCGGATACTGGAATAGTGATTTGTCCACCACCTCAGTAGGGTGCTCATTGCAATAATTTACATAGAAATACTTGGTCAGACCTGTGCCGTGATGGGTGGTGATGAAATCCTTGATGATGCCCGGAAGTCCCACCTTTTCTGCCATCTTCAGACCCTCGGTTACGTGGCTGATGATGATCTGGGCACTCTCCAGGTCGCTCAACTGGTCGTGTGGATTCACGCCCGCCTGGTTCTCCGTGAAGAACACTGGGTTGGTCATCTTTCCGATGTCGTGATAGAGTGCGCCCGTACGTACCAGCAGACTGTTGGCACCGATGCGGTTGGCAATCTCTGCTGCCAGGTTACCCACCGTGATGGAATGCTGGAAGGTGCCCGGTGCAATCTCGCTCAGGTTGCGGAGCAATCCCTTGTTGGTATTAGACAGCTCGAAGAGGGTGACATTAGAGGTGAATCCGAATGTCTTCTCGATGATATACATGAGCGGATAGGACAGCAGCAGGAAGATGCCGTTCACGGTGAAATAGGTGTACATGCTGCGGTCGATGTTGAACACCTGGTTGTCCTGCATCAGCTGGAGTGCGAGATAGACTATGCCGCTGCTCAGGGTGACCAGCAGGGCTGTGATGAATATCTGCGAACGCTTGGAAAGTTCACGCAGGCTGTAGATGGCAACCAGACCTGATGCCAGCTGTACGATGATAAACTCGTACTGGTATTTCACCGCAGCCGCACAGATGAGGATCATCGTGACATGGGTGATGAATGCCGTTCGGGAATCCATGAACACGCGCACAAAGATAGGGGCCATGGCGAATGGGATGATGTAGACGCTGAAGAAATTGTGCTTCATGATGAGTGACACGAAGATAGGGAACAGCGTAATCATCGCATAGAGCATGGTGATGCTGCGAGGCTTGTCGAAGTAATCCTTGCGGAACAGCGTGAGATAGCTGGTGAACATGATGACGAGGAGGAAGATAAAAAGTACCTGGCCGATGATGGTGGTGGTAAGTTCATCCTCGGTGGAACTGCGGCGCTTCGTCTCTTTTTCAAAAGATGTGAGCACCCGATAGTTGGAAGGGGTGATGACTTCACCACGGTCGATGATTTTCTGACCGCTCATCACCATACCGCTTGCCAGCGGAATGCTGCTCAGCAAATCGGTCTTCTCCGTCTCCGAGCGTTCCTTGTCGTATATCAGGTTAGGCTCCACGTAGTCGTTCAGGTTGCAGCGTGATAGAATCTGTCGCTGTTCGGCAATCTGCTGGTTGAAGAAAATGCGTTCGTATGCAGCAATGGTAGAGTAGAACGTACCGATGGGTACGCTCTTTACGTTCTTGCCGCTGATGATGCGGATCATGCTTGTGGAATCCTTGTAGATGCGATTGTACTCGGGGGTACTTACGATTCCCGTCTGGTAAACATGATGCAGCTGCTGGGCAACAAGCCCCACAAATTCCTTCGGCAATCCCGGGATGCCCTGGCTGAAGTCGTGGAGGAATCGCTTAACCTGTTCGTCACCCACGGTGGTGTTCACCGTATAGTAAGGTTGGAACTGCTTGAGCAGCGAATCCTGTTCGTGCTTGATCGACTCGTCAGTCTTGTAGATAGGGAAGTCGAAGGTGGCAATGACAGAACCATACATCCACGGTTTGCCTACATCGTAGCGGAACTGTCTGCCCTCATTGCGTGGCAGGAACCATACAATGATGGAAACGGTGAAGAGGATGAGGACGACCTTGGTGATGAAGTTGCGCCAGAAGTTCTCCTCCGGATTGTTAAATATGCTCATATTGTATCGCTTTGTTTAGTCGTGAATACTCTTGTTGTCTAACTTCTGATATGGGGCGAAATAGCTGCTCATTTTCCTCTGTTTTGAGCAAAAAAGCCACTTTTCTACGATTAATTCCCATTCACAGTGCGAAAATACGAAAAAAAACTATTATAATCGCAAAAAAAGATGTAAATTTGCAGAAAAATTTAAAATTAGCTATAAAATAAGACATGACAGATAGAAAAGTAAGAGTGCGTTTTGCCCCAAGTCCAACGGGTGCATTGCATATCGGTGGTGTTCGTACTGCCCTTTATAATTATTTGTTTGCCCGCCAGCATGGTGGTGAACTCGTGTTCCGTATCGAGGATACTGACTCTCATCGTTTCGTTCCTGGAGCCGAGGAATACATCCTGGAATCCTTCAAGTGGCTGGGCATCCAGTTTGATGAGGGTGTGAGCTTCGGTGGTGAGCATGGTCCTTACCGCCAGAGCGAGCGTCGCGACATCTATAAGAAGTATGTGCAGCAGCTTTTGGACAATGGCAAGGCTTACATCGCTTTCGATACTCCTGAGGAGTTGGAGGCTAAGCGTGCCGAAATTCAGAACTTCCAGTATGATGCTCATACCCGTATGCAGATGCGCAACTCCCTGACTCTCTCTAAGGAGGAGGTGGATCAGCTGATAGCCGACGGCAAGCAGTACACCGTTCGCTTCAAGATTGAGCCAGGACAGGAAATCCACGTCAACGATATGATTCGTGGCGACGTGAAGGTGATGAGCGACATCTTGGATGACAAGGTTCTCTATAAGAGCGCAGACGAATTGCCAACCTATCACTTGGCCAACATCGTAGACGACCACCTGATGGAAATCTCTCACGTAATCCGTGGTGAGGAGTGGTTGCCTAGTGCTCCATTGCACGTTCTTCTTTATCAGGCATTCGGATGGGAGGACACCATGCCTCGCTTCGCCCACCTGCCTTTGCTCCTCAAGCCAGAGGGTAAGGGTAAGCTCTCTAAGCGTGATGGCGACCGCCTTGGTTTCCCTGTATTCCCATTGGAGTGGCACGACCCTAAGACGGGTGAGGTTTCTTCCGGTTATCGTGAGAGTGGCTACTTCCCAGAGGCAGTGGTCAACTTCCTGGCGCTCCTCGGCTGGAACCCAGGTACAGAGCAGGAAATCTTCTCTCTCGACGAGTTGGTGAAGGCATTCGATATCTCCCGCTGCTCTAAGGCTGGCGCCAAGTTCGACTTCAAGAAAGGTATCTGGTTCAACCACGAGTACATTCTCAAGAAGAGTGATGATGAGATTGCCAACCTCTTTGCACCAATTGTAGCCAACAATGGTGTAGAGGAGACTTTGGATAGAGTAAAGCAGGTGGTACACATGATGAAGGACCGTGTGAACTTCGTCTATGAGTTGTGGCCATTGTGCTCATTCTTCTTCATTCCTCCTACAGAGTATGATGCCAAGACCGCCAAGAAGCGCTGGAAGGAGTATTCTGCACAGCAGATGACCGAACTCGCTGAGGTGCTCGAGGGCATTGAGGATTTCTCTATCGAGGGTCAGGAGCCTATCGTATTGAAGTGGGTAGAGGACAAGGGCTATAAGCTCGGCGACGTGATGAACGCCTTCCGCTTGACTCTCGTTGGTGAGGGTAAGGGTCCTGGCATGTTCGACATCTCTGCCTTCCTTGGTAAGGAGGAGACATTGCGTCGCCTTCGCAAGGCAATCGAAGTTCTGGGTTAATTTTCAGATATAAATATCTCTCTGGGGAAATGGCCGGCAGACGATGCGGCATTTTCCTCAGAGAGTTCACGTATTTATAGATAGTAACCAATATAAAGAAATATCATGATCTATAATATCGTAATCTATTTCGTCCTTTGGGGCATAGCCGTCGCCAGCTTGTTTAATGAAAAGGTGCGCAAGATGTGGCGTGGCGAGCGTGAGGCTTTCAAGATATTAAAGCAGAAGGTGGATCCCAATGCCAAGTACATCTGGTTTCATGCGGCTTCGCTCGGCGAGTTTGAGCAGGGACGACCATTGATGGAGCAAATCCGCAAGGATTATCCTCAGTATAAGATTTTGCTCACCTTCTATTCTCCTTCGGGTTATGAGGTGCGCAAGAACTATGAGGGGGCTGATATCATCTGCTACATGCCTGTGGATACCCGCCTGAATGCCATCCGATTCCTTCGTCTGGTACGTCCGGTGATGGCTTTCTTCATCAAGTATGAATTCTGGTCTAACTTCCTTCATATCCTGAAGCATCGCAATATTCCTACCTATAGTGTGAGCAGCATCTTCCGTGAGGATCAGGTGTTCTTCAAGTGGTATGGCAGAAGCTATGCGAATGTTCTGAAATGCTTTACCCGTTTCTTCGTGCAGAACGAGGAGAGCAAGCGATTGCTCGAAAGCATCGGTATCAAGGATGTGGATGTAGTAGGCGATACCCGCTTCGACCGTGTGCTGCAGATTAAGCAGGCGGCTAAGCATCTGCCTATCTGCGAGGCGTTTAGAAGTGGGGTGGCGACGCCGGAAGGAAATGCTTCGGCTTCTTCTGATTCTTCTTCGGAGAATGCAGTTCATCCTGACTATAAGGTATTCGTTGCTGGTAGTTCCTGGCCTCCTGATGAGGAAATCTTTATCCGCTTCTTCAATGAGCATAAGGACTGGCGACTGCTGATTGCACCTCATGTGATTGCTGAGGAGCATCTGAAACTGATTCTCTCCTTGCTGAAGGATAAGAAGGTGGTGCGCTATACGCAGACTACTCCTGAGGAGGCTGCCAAGGCTGATGTGCTGATTATCGATTGCTTCGGATTGCTGAGCAGCATGTATAATTATGGTGATGTGGCTTATATCGGCGGTGGTTTCGGTGTGGGTATTCATAATACCCTGGAGGCTGCTGTATGGAATATGCCGGTAATCTTTGGTCCGAACAATAAGAAATTCCAGGAAGCTCAGGGCTTGCTGAAGTCGGGTGGCGGTTTTGAAATCAATACCTATGAGGACTTCGATGGGCTGATGAGTTCCATGATGAACGATGAGGCATTCCTGAAGCAGGCAGGCGATAAGGCTGGAGCTTTCGTAGCGAGTCTTTCGGGTGCCACCGGTAAGGTTCTGGCAAAGATTGAATTATAATATAAAAAAGGATTACATTATATAATATATAGTATCTTATATATAAAAATAAAAGGTCTCATGGTTTTCAAAATCCATGAGACCTTTTTTGATGTTTGGCATAGAATTCCATTTGTTTCATTCCATGCTTGTATTATACTTTTCTATTTGATGATGCGGTAGTAATCCTCCTTGCGAGGCTTCACGGTGTGAGGATGAGCTGAGGCATAACCCAATGCCAGGGCACCTACACCCATCAGACCTTCCGGGAGATTCCAATCCTTCATCAGCTTCTTGCCTTCTTCTGAAGCGAACATGCCGTCTTCACGGTTGATCCAGCAGGAAGAAAGACCGATAGAGTGGGCGGCAAGCATCATGTTGCCCAAGATGAGGCTGCCATCCTTTACTCCGTTCACATTGCTTTCTGGAGCCAGGACGATGACGATGGTTGGTGCTCCATAGTAAGGATCGCTCTCTACACCCATAATGTCTGCGTTCATCTTGCGGAGCTGTGCGCAAACCTCAGGATTCTGAACTGCTATGATGAAAGGCTCCTGGGTTCCATGTCCTGTAGCTGCCCATGTGCCGGCCTCCAATACAGTCTTCAATTCTTCGTCGGTAATCTGGTCAGCCTTGAAGCGACGAATGCTTCTTCTCTCCTTGATGGCTTTTAAAACTTCATTTTCCATGTTATCTTGTTTTAAACATTGTATTTAGAAATCTTTTCTCTTTCTTTTCTCTTTTATGCAGGGCATCCGCTCAAATCCTCTTCATCCATATACTGACTGAGAACTCGTGCGATGCGAATCAACCCCTGCATCAGGGTCTTGCGAGGACAGGCGATGTTGAGGCGCAGGTAGCCCTGACCAGCCTTTCTTCCATACATCGTACCGCTGTTGACGAACACTTTGCCGTCATTCATCAGCTTTTCGTAAGCCTCGTCGCTTGATAACTCGAATGGCAGGATATCGAGCCAAACCAGATAAGTGCCCTCAAGACGGGTAACGCGAACCTGCGGCAACTCAGAATTGAAGAATTCCTTTACAGCCTGATAGTTCTCGTAGAGATATTGGTTCAGTTCGTCGAGCCATTCCTCACCCTCGTTGTAGGCAGCCTGGAGAGCGATGACGCCGAAAGGATTGACATCACATACTTCGTTGATGTTGATGGCACGGTTGATGCGGCGGCGCAATGCTGCATCCGGACAGATGATGTTGGCAATCTGGAGTCCGGCAATATTGAATGACTTTGATGGTGAGTTCAGTACCACACAGTTGTCGCGGCAAGCTTCGCTGATGCTTGCAAATGGAGTATACTGGTAGCCTGGCATGATGAGTTCGCAATGGATTTCATCTGCGATGACCTTTACTCCGTGCTTGAGACAGATGTCGTTCATTCGCTCCAGTTCCTCTTTCTTCCATACTCTTCCAGCTGGGTTGTGAGGGTTGCAGAGAATAAAGGCGGTGGTCTTCTCGTCGGCACACTTGCGTTCGAAATCTTCGAAATCGATTTCGTAGGTGCAGTTGCCCACACGCTTCAATTCATTTTCCACTACTTCGCAGCCACTGTTCTTGATGCAGGAGAAGAAACAGTTGTACACAGGAGTCTGCACCAAAACCTTTTCGCCTGGCATGCAGATTGCCTTTAGGCAGCAGGAGATGGCTGGCACTACGCCCGAAGTATAGAGAATCCAGTCTTTCTCGATGTTCCACTGGTGGCGGCGTGCGAACCAGCTGATGATTGCCTCGTAATAAGAATCCGGTACGAGGGTGTAGCCGAAGATGCCGTGAGCCACGCGCTTCTGCAGAGCTTCGATGATGCAGGGAGCAGTCTGGAAATCCATGTCTGCTACCCACATCGGAATAACGCCGTCTTCCTTTACCAGATCCCATTTATAGGAATTGGTGCTGCGGCGTTCGATGATTTCATCAAAATTGTATTTCATATTTGTTTTCTATCTATGTTATTTCTTCATTGCCCGTAGGATAAATCTCTTTTTCCTTAATCTATATCTCCGTTCATAAGCTTTGAACGTATGTTCAAAGCCTTTGAACTTACATTCAAAGCTTTTGAATGTAAGTTCAGAGCTTATGAACGGAGATTTCTCCTAATACTAAGAACATTTTTCCTTAATGGCAATGCTTATTTTATTTAAGAGAATACAGAATCGCAATGAATGCTTCTGCTATTTCGAATGGTCGATGATTTCACATGCTCCCTTTGGGGCCTTGGCAAACTCGGTGTAGGTTACGCTTCCCACTTCGTCTGCCTCGATTCTTCCGGAAATTGGGTTCTTGATATTGGTAATGCTTCCCTTGATGTGCGCATCGATATTGGTACAATCTTCAAAGGCACGGTCGCATTCCTTGTCAAAGGTGCAATCCTCCAATGTCACATGATCCATATAGCAGAGAGGCTGCTCGCCGCTGATGTGGCAACGCACCAGCTTGATGTTCTTGCTGTGCCAGGCGAGATATTCGCCATTCAGTTCTGAATCATAAACCGTCACATTCTCGCATTCCCAGAAACTATCCTTGGTAGTAATCTTGGCATGGTGAATCTCCACGTTGCTGCAGTATTGGAATACATACTTGGAATCGCTTTCCAGTCCATCTACATAGATGTTCTTGGAAAACATGAATGGATAGGTGCCATCGTGGAGCTTTACGTTCTTCAGTTTCAGTCCGTCAACTTTCCAGAAAGTCTCGTCAGCATCGGTGAGGTTCACATTCTCCAGTTCCAGGTTCTTCATCTCGCGGAAGAATTTTGGACCATCGATGGTGCAGTCCTTCATTACCATATTATCACTATACCAGATGGCAGAACGGCTTTCTGGAGCGAAGTAGCAGTCTGTGATAAGGGAACCGTCCACATGCCACCAAGGGTATTTGCCATAAAACTTGGAGTTATGGCATTCTATGCTCTTGCAGCACTTGATGCCCGATTCTCCATCTGTAATCGTAATATCTTCCAGGCGTACGTCATGCGCACCAAAAAGAGGGCGTTCACCGCCGAATGATTTGTTCTTTATCAGTTCCATATTTTCTTTTATCCTTTCTTGATTATTATTTCTGTTTGCAAAAATACAAAAATAATGCCAAAGTCGTATAACCTAAGATACTGAAAAATGTAACTATTTGGCGTATTTGCCGAGAATAGGGCATTTGGGATGGATGAGAAATCAAAAAAAGGCTGAATCATGAAGCATTTTCACGATTCAGCCCTTATCGAGTTAACTTCTAAAAATCCGAAGTGGAGAATTACAAGTTAGGGTTCATCTCTTTCCACTCAGCTACTGGAGGAACGATGCCAAGCTCTACGATCTCATCGCGCATCTTGCAAAGGTGCTCGTAAGACTTAGCGAGGCTAGCGAGCTCTTCTTCTGTACCTGTAGGCTCTGTGAAGTGAACACCAGTCTTGTCGATAGTAGTAGGCATAGCCATCATTACGTTCTTGAAACCGAGCTTGTCGTGGTTTACATAGCAACCTGCTGGCAATGTGAACTTCTCACCACCCATAGCAGCCTCGATCATCTTAACTGCGTTGTAAGCTGGGCTCTGGAATGAAGAACGGCCGCGGAGCTTGATGATGTTAGAACCACCCTGTACTGTGTGGTGCTTAATCTCCTCCCAACGCTCGTCAGAAAGACCCATCTCTGCCAATGGCTTGCCGTCAACCTTAACCTGAGAAGCAAATACTGCCATCTGCTCGCCGTGACCACCATAAGTGTGAGCACCAGTAACCTTATCCTGCTGTACACCGAACTCGAGAGCCAAAGCCTGCTGCAAACGAGTAGAGTCGAGAGCTGCGAGTGAAGTCAACTGATTTGGCTTCAAACCAGAGTGGATAAGAGCTGTCAAAGCTGTAACGTCAGCTGGGTTGAAGATAACAACTACGTGCTCAACCTCTGGGCAGTACTTCTTGATGTTGTCACCGAACTCAGCGGCGATCTTGCAGTTACCCTTGAGGAGGTCCTCACGAGTCATACCCTCCTTACGAGGAGCACCACCAGAAGAGATAATATATTTAGCACCAGTGAAAGCCTCCTCAGGATTTACTGTATAAGTAACGTTTACGCCTGGGAATGCGCACTGCTGAATCTCATCGAATACACCATGTACACCTGGCTCGAAGATATCATAAAGACAGATGTTTGGAGTAAGACCGAGCATCAAAGCGCTCTGTACCATGTTAGAACCGATCATACCGCCTGCACCGACGATAACGAGTTTGTCATTTGTTAAAAATTCCATAACTACAATATTTTATTTAAGATGTTTATAAATTTCTTGTCTATTGGGCTGCAAGCTCTTGCAGCTTTTGTTTTGTGGAAAGTCATCGGATAAAAAGACCGTAAATCTCGCTCTTTTGGCTTTCCGACCGCAAAATTACTAAAAAGTAATGTAAAACGTGCATTTATTTCCGCTTAAATTTGTGATTAATTCTTAAAATTCGTATCTTTGTAATCTCTAACTAGCAAAATGCCATATTTACTCCTCTTTCCAGGGGAATTTATGGCTATAAAAATGAAATGTATAATTATAATAATGTGTATTCATGAACAATATTAATCAAAGATTGGCAAGCTTGCGGGAAGTGATGAAGCGCGAACATCTTGCTGCGTTCATTTTCCCTAGTACGGATGCTCACCAGAGTGAGTATGTGGCAGACCACTGGTTGGGTAGGGCTTGGGTCTCGGGCTTCAACGGTTCGGCAGGAACTGCCGTGGTTACCATGACTTCTGCTGCATTGTGGACCGACTCCCGCTATTTCCTTGCGGCAGAAGAACAGTTGCATGGAACTGAGTTCCAGTTGATGAAGCTGAGAATTCCGGGAACTCCTTCTATTGCTGAGTGGCTGGGAAAGGAGTTGGCTGATGTTGCTTCTCCTGAAGTGGGATTGGATGGATGGGTGAATTCCTATGCAGCAACCTCTAGCTTGATTTCAGATTTGCGCAAGGCTGGAGGTATCACCGTGCGTACTAACCTGGATCCTTTGGCGGAAATATGGAAAGACCGTCCTTCTATTCCTGAGAATCCGGTAGAAATCCAGCCTTTGGAATATGCAGGCGAAGATGCAACTTCTAAAATCCAGCGCATCAGAAAGGCTTTGAGAACTTATCATGCAGACGGCATTCTGGTTTCCGCCTTGGATGACATCGCATGGACCTTGAACCTGCGTGGCACGGATGTGCATTGTAATCCTGTGTTTGTTAGCTATCTCCTGATAGCGTCCGATAAGGTGTCTCTTTTTGTGGATGAGGCTAAGGTGAGCGCCGAGGTGCGTGCTTATCTGGAGGCTCATGGCGTATCCCTATATAATTATAATAAGGTGGAAGATGGGTTGAAGGAGTATTCGGAGTATAATATTCTTCTGGATGCCAATGAAACCAGCTATTATCTCTGGAAGACGGTGAAGTGCCAGGAAATAGTAAGTCACACTTCTCCTATTCCGGCTATGAAGGCTGTGAAGAGCGAGGCTGAAATTGCTGGCTATCACCGTGCGATGCTTCGTGATGGCGTAGCCATGGTTAAATTCCTGAAATGGCTGGTTCCGGCTGTTGAGGCTGGAGGACAGACGGAGATGTCTATCGATAGAAAGTTGACCTCCTTGCGTGCAGAGCAGGAGCAGTTCCGTGATATTTCCTTTGATACGATTGCGGGATACCAGGCTCATGGTGCCATTGTTCATTATGAAGCTTCAGCCGAAACGGATGCACCGCTGAAACCGGAGGGATTTCTGCTCCTGGATTCGGGTGCTCAATATCAGGATGGAACCACGGATATAACCCGAACCATAGCCCTGGGACCGGTGACAGAGGAAATGAAGCATATCTATACCCTGGTTCTCAAGGGACACATTCAGCTGGAATTGGCAAAGTTCCCTGATGGCGCTTCCGGAACCCAGCTCGATGCACTGGCAAGAGAGTGTATGTGGAGAGAAGGACTCAACTTCCTGCATGGCACGGGACATGGAGTAGGTTCTTATCTGAATGTGCATGAGGGACCTCATCAGGTTAGAATGGAATATATGCCAGCTCCGCTTCGTGCCGGTATGACTGTGACGGATGAACCGGGTCTTTATCTGGCAGGCAAGTTTGGTGTGAGAATAGAGAACACCCTGTTGATTAAGGACTATATGGAGACGGAGTTCGGTAAATTCCTGCAGATGGAATCTCTTACGCTCTGTCCGATAGATACAGCCCCTATTGACGTGGATATGCTGCTTCCTGAAGAATTGAACTGGCTGAACAGCTATCATGCTGAAGTTTATGCAAAATTGGCTCCTTATCTTGATGAAGAAGAGCAAATTTGGCTGAAAAATGCGACAAAACTCATAAAATGAAGGGGTTAAAGCAAAAAAAACGTCTAATTTCTTGGTTATCTGAAAAATAAGATGTAATTTTGCACCCGCAAATTGTGGCAGTATGCCCTTTTCGCTAGAAATAACATAAGTTTAACATAATAAATTAAAAAGCAAAAAAATGATTATTGTACCAGTTAAGGACGGTGAGAACATCGAGAGAGCTCTCAAGAAGTTTAAGAGAAAGTTTGAAAAGACAGGTGTTGTTAAGGAGTTGCGTGCTCGTCAGCAGTACGACAAGCCATCTGTTTTGAAGCGTCTCAAGATGGAACACGCCATCTACGTACAGCAGTTGCGCGCTAACGAGGAGTAATTTTCCTCTTTTTTGAGGAATAATATTAAAAAACCTCAAAAAAATTGGTAGTTTCAAATAATTTTCGTACTTTCGTTGCCGAAAAGAAATAAGTGCAACTAGTATGTTGAATGTAGACAAGTTTTTGGATTACTTGAGTAGCGAACTGAATAGGTCGCAACAGACAGTGGAAAGCTATCGGGATGATTTAAAACACTTCGAGAAGTTTGCCAAAGACTTGTCTGATTCGTTCTCCTGGGAGACCGTTGATTCCGACATGGTTCGGGATTGGATGGAGAGCATGATGGATAAGGGAAATTCAGCAGCCACGGTCAGTAGACGGCTCAGCGCTCTGAAAACTTTCTATCGGTTTGCTCTGGCAAGACACTATGTTGAGTCAGACCCAGTGTATAGCATCAAGGGGCCCAAGAAGGAAAAGCCACTTCCGCAGTTCGTTAAGGAAAGCGAGATGGATGAACTCCTCGACAGGCAGGCATGGGGCGATGATTATAATAATGTACGTGCGCGTACTATTATAATATTGTTTTATGAAACCGGGATGCGATTATCAGAACTGGTTAATCTGGATGATAAAGATGTGAACTTCGTTACGTCGGAAATCAAGATTACCGGTAAGGGGAACAAACAGCGTATAGTGCCATTCGGCGACGAGCTTAAAAATACTCTTCTTGAGTTTAGGCGGCTACGTGATGCAAGTGTGGAAGTGAAGACTCCTGCACTCGTAGTTTCTGATAAAGGAACTCGCATGGGTCCGTCGAAGGTTCAAGATATCGTGAGGAGTAACCTTTCAAGGGTCTGCTCGTTGAAGAAGAAAAGCCCGCATGTGCTGAGACATTCATTTGCTACGGCAATGCTGAATCACCATGTAGGTATTGAAAATCTGAAAAAGCTGCTTGGGCATGCGAGCATCTCTACAACCGAGATCTACACGCATACAACGTTCGAGCAATTAAAACGAGTGTATAATGAAGCCCATCCAAGGGCGTAACCTTTTAAAAATTGGAGGTCACTATGGAAATTAAGATTCAGTCGATTCATTTCGACGCTACCGAGAAGTTACAGGCGTTTATCGAGAAGAAAGTCGCCAAGTTAGAAAAAACTTATGAAGATATACAGAAAGTAGAGGTGCAACTGAAGGTCGTTAAGCCAGCTACTGCTCTTAATAAGGAAGTTCACTTGGAAGTTACGGTCCCAGGAACGACATTGTTCGTTGAGAAGACATGTGATACTTTTGAGGAGGGAATTGACCAGGCAGTGGACTCAATGAAGGTTCAATTGACCAAATTTAAAGAAAAATCAAGGAATCGATAAAAAAAACTCGAAAAAATTTTGTTGATTCAAAAAATAGTTGTATCTTTGCAGCCGTTTTCCGATAGATGGAAATTTAGCTGTATTGCGGCTGCAAAGATTGCCTCTTTAGCTCAGTTGGCCAGAGCACGTGATTTGTAATCTCGGGGTCGTTGGTTCGAATCCGACAAGAGGCTCAAAGGAAAAGAAAGTAGGGTGGTTACCAGAGTGGCCAAATGGGGCAGACTGTAAATCTGCTGGCTATGCC
>ERZ1026890.468-NODE-468-length-24737-cov-12.918686_pt1 | contig 24737 bp, 18 predicted proteins | sample MGYA00380175_ERZ1026890 | MGnify/ENA primary metagenome ERZ1026890 (study PRJEB33269, sample SAMEA4719811) | human gut metagenome | biome: human-associated habitat; feature: organic feature; material: feces | place: Cameroon | collected 2013-10 ...
GGGTTGCCGCAGCTGGGGAAGAGCACCGGCACACCGAACCGGGGGCGGTTGCACTCGCTGAAGTTGGGGCGGCGGGTCCAGATGTACTCGTCGCCGTCCAGCGTGAAGCCGGTGATCATACCACCGCGCTCCGGGGTGATGGTCAGGGCCGTCTTGGCAGCGGGGTCGGTGATGACGTACTGCTCGTAGCAGGCACCGCCTTCGGTAACATACTGAGTCGTGATCTGATTCATTTTAAGTCCTCCCTATTTTTCTGGCTTTCTGCCAGTTTTTTGAAATAGTAATCAACGCCATATCGGATGAAGTATTTTACAAGCCAAACTGCGCCGTAGATGATTGCTGCATAAACCAGCAGTGTGATCAAGAGCATTCCAGTTGTATTTACTGCCATAACAACACTTCCTTCCTGTATTTTACAAAAAGGCCACCGTGCGAAAAACAAACGCACAGCAGCCTTTTGTATTTATAGCACGACGCCGTCCTTAAAGATGGAGATCTCGCGGAAGCCGTGCTTCTCGGCCTTGGTCTGCTCGCCGCTTGCAACGCGGATGACCAGATCCAGCAGGCCCTGTGCGGTCTCGTCGATGGTCTTTTCGCCGTCTGCGATGACACCGGTGTTGTAGTCGATCCAGCCCGACTTCTTCTCTGCCAGCGGAGTGTTGGTGGAGATCTTCAGGGTGGGAGCCGGAGCCGAGAACGGTGTGCCGCGGCCGGTGGAGAACAGGATCAGGTGGGCACCTGCGGCCGTCATAGCCGTGGCAGACACCAGATCGTTGCCGGGGCCGTAGAGCATGTTCAGGCCCTTGGTGACCACCGGGTCGCCGTAGCCGATCACATCCATGATGGGGGCCGTGCCGCCCTTCTGGACGCAGCCGCAACTCTTGTCTTCCAGCGTAGTGATGCCGCCCTGCTTGTTGCCCGGAGAGGGGTTGTCGTAGACGACCTCATTGTGACTGATGAAGTACTCCTTGAAGCCGTTGATCATCTTCTCCGCCTTGACGAAGACGTCGTGGTTGATGCAGCGGTCCATCAGGAAGCCCTCGGCACCGAACATTTCCGGCACCTCGGTCAGGACGGTGGAACCGCCGCGCTGGCCCAGCATATCGGAGAAGCGGCCGATGGTGGGGTTGGCGGTGATGCCGGACAGGCCGTCCGAACCGCCGCACTTCATGCCCACGACCAGCTCGCTCACCGGGATGGGCTCGCGCTGGAACTGACCGGCGTAAGCCGCCAGCTCCTTCAGGATGCTGCGGGCGGCGGTGAACTCGTCGTCCACGTCCTGGCAGGTCAGGAACTTGACGCGGTCGTGGTCATACTCGCCCAGCTCTTCGACGAACTGGTCGTGCTGCAGGTTCTCGCAGCCCAGATGGAGCACGAGGACCGCAGCGGCGTTCGGGTGGCGGACCAGCGCAGCCAGCAGCTTGCGGGTCTGGGCATGGTCGTGGCCGGTCTGGCTGCAGCCAAACGGATGGGTGAAAGTGTACAGACCCTCGATGCTGCCGGTGACGAGGTCCTGGTTGTCGGCGACCATCTTCTTGGCGATGTCGTTGACACAGCCGACGGTGGGGATGATCCAGATCTCGTTGCGGATGGCAGCGCGGCCGTCCTTGCGGCGGAAGCCCATAAAGGTCTCCGGGGCCACCTTGGGCAGCGGAGCCAGATCCGGCGCGGGGTTGTAGCTGTACTCCACCTCACCGGACAGGTTGGTGTGGACGTTGTGGGTGTGCATCCAGGTGCCCGGTTCGGCATCTGCGGTGGCATGGCCGATGGGGAAGCCGTACTTGATGACGTTCTCGCCGTTCCGGATGGGCTTCACGGCCATCTTGTGGCCCTGCGGGATGTCTTCCAGCGCGGTGACGGACAGGCCGTCCACCTCCACCAGTGTGCCCTTGGCGATGGGGTGCAGCGCGACCACAACATTGTCGATGGGGCTGATATGAATTGCCTGCGGCATAATAACTCTCCTTATAGGCCTTTCCCCTTGGGGGAAGCCTTCCTTCAGCTTACAGGCAGCTCTTGTAAGCAGCCTCCGCACCCTGGGTGCGGATCAGCTCCAGATCTGCCAGAACAGCGGCCTCCAGACCCTCGATCTTGGTCAGGTCCTGATCCCACATCTGGGTGTTGGTCAGGACTGCATGCACCAGCTCAGCAGCGGTATCGTCCTTGTGTGCGAAGTAGAAGTCCAGCGCCCATGCGTCGTCCTGGATCTTATAGGTGTTGCCGGCCGGGCGCTTGCAGATCAGGCCGTCTGCGGTGCGTTCCTGGATGTCGTTGGAGTAGAAGGCGATGTAAGCGGCCAGGCTCATGGTCAGGCACTTGGGCAGCTGCTTCTGCTCCTCGATGTAGCTCAGGAAGGACGGCATGTTGCGGGCCTTCCACTTGGAGGTGGAGTTCAGGGAGATGCTCATCAGCTCGTGGTTGATGAACGGGTTGTTGAAGCGGTCCTGCACAGCGGATGCGAAGTCTTCCAGATCCTTCTTGTCCAGCGGCAGGGTGGGGATGACTTCCTCGTGCAGCATCTTGTTCATGAAGCCGCGGATGGTGTCGTTGTGCATGCAGTCACGCACGATGTCGAAGCCTGCCAGATATGCGCCCAGGACGAAGCCGGTGTGGGCACCGTTCAGGATGCGGACCTTGCGCTTCTTGTACGGGGTGACATCGGGCACGACCATGACGTTGACGCCGGCCTTCTTGAACGGGAGCTTGTCCTCCAGACCTGCGGGGCCCTCGATGACCCAGACGCCGAAGACCTCGCCGACGTCCAGAACGGCATCGTGGTAGCCGTTGGCCTCTTCCAGAGCAGCCAGCTCCTTCGGGTCACGGATGCGGCCCGGAACGATGCGGTCCACCAGAGTGGAGCAGAAGGTGTTGGCCTCGTTCATCCAGTCGATGAACTCCGCTTCCAGATTCCAGTCCTTGGCGTAGTTGTTGCAGCACTTCTTCAGCTCTTTGCCGTTGTTGTCGATCAGCTCGCAGCTCAGGATGACCAGGCCCTTGTCGGCAGCGCCCTGGAACGCCTTGTAGCGCTCATACAGCACGCGGGTCAGCTTTGCGGGGAAGCTGTTGGGGGGCACCTGGTCGAATGCGCTGTCGCCCTGGGTGTAGGCGATGCCAGCCTCGGTGGTGTTGGATACAACAGTCTCCAGATCTGCCGAGCGGGCCAGAGCCAACACGTCGTCCCACTTGTCGTCCACATAGGGGCAGACGCAGTCGGACACGCAGGAGATCACACGCTTGGCATCGACCTTCTGGCCCTTCTCGCTGCCGCGCAGATACAGGGTGTACAGACCCTCCTGCTCGTTGATCCAGTCGGCCATCTGGGGGAAGTTGCCGATGGGCTGCACCAGCTCGACTTTGCCGTTGTAGCCTGCTTTTTCGTTTGCGATATCATAGAAGTAGTCCACGAATGCGCGCAGGAAGTTGCCCTCACCGAACTGCATGACCTTGACCGGTGCATCCTTCAGGATGTAGCCGTGATAGCCCGTCTGCTCAAGAACCTTGTAATTCAAAGTTTCCATGTCTGTGTTCTCCTTTTAAGTTTGCTTTGCGGTTGCTTTGCTTCGCCTGAGAGGGCCGTGTGCCCTCCCCTTCTCTTCTCTATTTTATGCTGTTGTATACAAATAAGTCAAGTACTTTTTGCCAGATTTTTGTCCAAAAGCAGGTCATTTTTATAATTTCCAGCGGTTTTCACAAGGAAAAGTCTGAAAATTTGGCAGTTTTTCAGTTGTATACATCGGCATTTTTCGGTATACTAAAAGCAGGCGCAGCTTGCCCGCACAGGCAGGCGCAAACCCGACTGTTTTATCTATCCGATGAACGAATCAGAAAAGGAGTTCGACCCATGAAAGCATTTATGGATAAGGAATTCATGCTCCAGTCTGCCACGGCTCAGCATCTGTATCACGACTATGCAGAGGATATGCCCATCTGCGACTATCACTGCCACATCCCACCCCGCGAGATCTACGAGAACCGCCGCTTCGACAACATCGCTCAGGTCTGGCTGGGCGGCCGCAACCCGGACGGCAGCTACTTCGGCGACCACTACAAGTGGCGCGTCATGCGCTCCAACGGCGTGCCCGAGGAGTACATCACCGGTGACAAGCCCGACCGCGAGCGCTTCCAGAAGTTTGCCGAGGCTCTGCCCATGGCCATCGGCAACCCCATGTACCACTGGACCAATCTGGAGCTGCACGTTTTCTTTGGCTACGACGGCGTGCTGAACGGCGACACCGCTGAGGAAGTGTGGAACCTGTGCAACGACAAGCTGCAGCACGACCCCAAGCTGACCGTCCGCGGCCTGATCGAGCAGTCCAACGTCGCTTTCATCGGCACCACCGATGACCCCATCGACGATCTGGAGTGGCACAAGAAGATCAAGGAAGACCCCACCATCAAGTTCACCGTGGCTCCTTCCTTCCGCCCCGACAAGGCCCTCAACATCCAGAAGCCCGGCTTCGTCGAGTACATGGGCAAGCTGGCTGAGGTCGTCGGCAAGGAGAAGCTGGCCTGCATCGACTGCGTCTGCGATGCTCTGACCAAGCGCATCGAGTTCTTCGTCGAGATGGGCTGCCGCGCTACCGACCACGGCCTGGACTACGTGCCTTATCGTGAGGCCACCAAGGAAGAGGTCAACGCCATCTACCAGAAGGCCATGGCCGGCGAGGCTGTGACTGCGGAAGAGGTTGAGAAGTATCAGACCTACATCCTGATCCACCTGGGCAAGCAGTATCACCGCCTGAACGTTGCCATGCAGATCCACTACAACTGCCTGCGCGGCGTCAACCGCAAGATGAACAGCCTGCTGGGCCCCGACACCGGCTTCGACATGATCAACACTGCCACCTGCGGCGGCGAGATCGCAAGCCTGCTGAGCGCTCTGAACGACACCGACGAGTGCCCCAAGACCATCATCTACAGCCTGAACCCCGGCGATGACGCACAGATCGGTACCATCCTGGGCTGCTTCCAGAACAGCGAGGTACCGGGCAAGATCCAGCACGGTTCCGCCTGGTGGTTCAACGACCACAAGATCGGCATGGAAGAGCAGATGACCCGTCTGGCCAGCCTGGGCCTGCTGGGCAACTTCGTCGGTATGCTGACCGACAGCCGCAGCTTCCTGAGCTACACCCGCCACGATTACTTCCGCCGCATCCTCTGCAACCTCATCGGTCAGTGGGTCGAGGACGGCGAGTATCCCAACGACGAGAAGGCTCTGGAGAAGATCGTCAAGGGCATCTGCTTCGACAACGCAAAGCGTTACTTTGCCCTGTAAGCCTCTCCCCGCCTGATCTCTCATTTCCGTTTTCCGCCCGGCCGGAGCGCTGCCCGTACAGCCTCCGGCCGGGCTTTTTTGCGCAGTCCCGCAGCACGTTTGGCAAAACGGCTCCCCCTGCCGCCCTGCGTCGGCCAAGTTCCACGCCAGGCCGCAGAAATTTCGGCACCTCCCGCCCTGCTGCAAAAAAATTTGCAGAAAATTTCAAAAAAGACTTGCTTTTTTGCGGAGAATATGATAACATAATCAAGCCGATTGCGGCACAGCCAATCTGGACGGTTAGCTCAGCTGGTAGAGCATCTGCTTGACGTGCAGGAGGTCACAGGTTCGAGTCCTGTACCGTCCACCAAACGAAAGCCTCTAACGAAAGTTAGGGGCTTTTTTGTTGCGTCTGCCGCTGTCTCATGTCAGAGCAGGACGGTACAGGACTCGAACAGGGCGGCTCTGACGACGTCAGTCGGCAGAGTAAGCAATCAGCCCGTTGGGCTGTTGCTTAGCCCGCGGTTCCTGGACCCGTAGGAATGTCTACCAAGAAAGCACGGCCTGCCGGAGTATCTTCCCCCGCCAGTGCAGGCCTGAGCGATGGCATCCTGCCTTTTGCTATTTTTTACAGAGTATGATATACTCGGCTTAGTTCAACAAATCGTAATTTGACGGAGGAAAGATGGATGGACATTACTTATGTTTCTAACCGGAAAAAGTTTAATTATAGGGTTTGTGCTATCATTATTTCTAACAACAAAATCCTGGCAATGCACGATGAACGTTCCCCATACTTTTATTTGCCTGGTGGCAGAGTTCAGATGGGAGAAACTGCCGAACACGCAGTTGTTAGAGAAGTAGAGGAAGAACTGAATATCACACCTAAAATTATTCGTCCTTTATGGCTGAACCAAAGTTTTTTCACTGAAGATGTTGATAAGCTGAATTACCATGAAATCTGTATCTATTATCTGATGGACATTTCCGAAACAGGATTATTGGAAAAAGGAGAACGGTTTACACTCCATGAAGGTCACCATATACATGACTTTGAATGGCTTGCATTTGAACGGTTACAGGATGAATATTTCTATCCTATATTTCTGAAAACAAACATTTACAATCTTCCCAAACAATTCACTATCAGGTCAGAATATGAATAATCATGCAACTTCCAGTTTGCCGTACTCGTTCCCAGCAGGGTTTGGGGCACCGCACGCCCCAGCAAGAAGCTGTCCCATGGGGCAGAAAATTTTCAAGAATTGAAAATTTGTGGCCACGGGACGGTTCTTGCTCTCACGCCTTTAGGAAAAGGAGTTTTTATGGATATCGAGGTCAAACGAATGTCCCTCTCACGCCTTTAGGAAAAGGAGTTTTTATGGATATCGAGGTCAAACGAATGTCCCCTACTGCTATTGAAATGCTTGACCAACTCAGCGCAGTCTGCAAACGGTTCGGCGTTGATTACTATGCAGCTTCCCAAAATCAGCGTGATCTGCTGGACAGCATTGCCCTGCACGAATATCAACTGAAAAAAGCACACGAGCAAGGGCTGAAGCGTTCCGAAGTGCCTCCGTTTCTCGGTTTGAAGCGCTCTGACCGCAGCAACGATATGCCTGCCTAAAGGTTCGACTGCTGCTGACAATGCTCCACCAAACGAAAGCCTCTAACGAAAGTTAGGGGCTTTTTTGTTGCGTCTGCCGCTGTCTCATGTCAGAGCAGGACGGTACAGGACTCGAACAGGGCGGCTCTGACGACGTCAGTCGGCAGAGTAAGCAATCAGCCCGTTGGGCTGTTGCTTAGCCCGCGGTTCCTGGACCCGTAGGAATGTCTACCAAGAAAGCACGGCCTGCCGGAGTATCTTCCCCCGCCAGTGCAGGCCTGAGCGATGGTGCCCTGCCTTTTGCTATTTTTCACAGAGTATGATATACTCGGATTCGTTCAATAAATTGAAATTTGGAAGGTTGAATTATGTGGAATGAATTAGGCATAAGCGGAGGAACCGCAATTGTTATTTTGATTGCGCTGTATTTCGTTATCAAATGGGCAGTGAAAAATGGCATCAAAGAAGCCTACCGTGCTATCACTGGAAAGAAAACCGATGAAGACATCCAAAACGAAAAAGAACTGAAAGAACTTGGATTGGATTCAAAAGATCAATAACTTCCCGTTTGCCGTACTCGTTTCTCGCAGGGTTTGGGGCACCGCACGCCCCAACAAGAAGCTGTCCCAAGGGGCAGAAAATTTTCAAGAATTGAAAATTTGTGGCCACGGGACGGTTCTTGTCCTCTACGTTTTCCTGAAAGGATTGAAAGAGCTAAGATGATTCAAAAACACGAACTGCCTATTTTAGAGTACGATTCCAACTCGGAAGAAGTCATAAAGCCAAATCATGGTGCAGAACAACTGAAGCTTCCCGAAAAATGCGTCTATGCCTTTCTTGGAGAAGCAGTTGATGATTATGCTTTCGAGGCAGGAGCCACCGTCGCTGAAACTTTTGAAACCATAACCCGGAACTATCCTGTTTACATCGTAAAGCAGGATGGCATGGAATTTTGCCTTTGCGCTGCCCCGCTGGGCGCACCTGCGGCAGCACAACTGATGGACTTCCTCATCTCCTGCGGTTGTAAGAAAATCATTTCGACTGGTTCTTGCGGTGTTCTGACTGATTTGGCCGAAAACGAATTTCTCATTCCGGTAAAGGCGTTACGAGACGAGGGAACCTCTTATCATTATCTTCCGGCATCCCGCTATATAGAACTTAACAAAAATATCCGGGATGCCATCGAGCATACTCTTCTTGTGCAGAACATTCCGTTCCGGGAGTGTGTTACATGGACAACGGATGGTTTTTTTCGAGAAACACGAGATATGGTAGAATATCGCAAATCCGAGGGCTGTTCCACAGTTGAAATGGAGTGTGCTGCATTGGCTGCCTGTGCCCGGAAGCGAGGTGCTTCTTTCGGGCAGATTCTCTACACTGCCGACTCTCTTGCGAATATTTATGCGCATGATGAGAGAGATTGGGGAAAGGGTTCTTTGCGGAAAGCGCTGGAACTCTGTATTGCTGTGCTGCAAACGATTTGAAGGTTCGGCTGCCGTGGACGGTACAGGATTCGAAAGCACGGCCTGCCGGAGTATCTTCCCCCGCCAGTGCAAGTTCGAACGGTCGTACAACAACAAAGGCAGGGTATCACCATGATGGTGGTATCCTGCCTTTTACTATTGTATAGGATTGCTCGCGCGCCCTGTTCTCGTCCTGTGCCTCTCCCCCCACAAAACAAAAAATCCCCAGACAAATGTCTGAGGATTTTTGTGGTGGAGAATTAGGGACTCGAACCCCAGACCCCCTGCGTGTGATGCATAATGACTTTTCGTTTTTTAGAACGATAATTCGTTAAATAGGCTCGATTTGCTACAGATCTGCTACAAATGGCAGTTTTTACCTGGCACTAAATCTGCTGTTCTGGTTTTCTCGATTTTTGTTTTTTAGATTGTTTCTTTTGTTGGTGCAGTTCTTTCAAGTCTTCAATTGCCAGCTCTGGAGCCATGGTGTGGAACATCAGATAGTTTGTGTTCATGGTCTTCGCCGGAGCCTGCGCATAAATCTCCCTGCTGGGTTCGTTGGTCAGAATATGCCAATAACGGTAAAGGTAGCCTGTCCAATACATTACTTCTCTATCATACCGGGCATTGCCCTTTTGCGTCTGAGGGCACTCGTCTGCAAATTCCTCCAGAAGATATTCTTCTCCCGCCCACTGCATCCGGTTGTACTCTGAATCAAGATCACGGGCAACCTTAGAGCGCATGAACCGCTTCATGAAATCCTCGCTGTCATAGCCTGCTTGCAAAGAAAGCTCAAACAAGCGGCCCTGAATATCGCATAGTTTCAATTGAATCAGATCCATAACGCTTCACCTTCTCTGCTTTGCACCATCAAGGATTTCATCAAAAAAGCGGCCTTCTCTACGATACTCTTTGCAGATTTGGTTTGCAAATGCAATGCCATTGCTACGGTTCTGCTCGCTGGACTTCTTCAGTGCCTGCCGTTCCATCCAAAGCAATTGGACTTCACGCTCAATCTTGACCGCATCACAGGCTTTCTGCGTAATAGCAACATACTGACGTCCAAGTTTCAGAGCAGACAGACTTTTCACCAATGCCGTATCGGTAATCGTTCCTTCAAAAAAGCTATCCAGAACATAGAACATTCTATCATTTGCAATGCTGCCAATCACCATGTCATAGCCTTTATCCAGCTCCTGATACTTCTGGAAGAACTTCGTTCCTCGTGCGGCTTCCATTCTACCACGATGATATGCTACCAGCATAGCCCATTCAATATCAGCCGGAACATCCAAAGTTTTTAAGCTATGAAGATCAACCGATAAAATATAAAAAACAGATTGCTCATAGTCACAGATCAGCGTAAGCGGCTGGAGCGGATCAGTTCCCATATAAAATCCAGCTCCGAAGTCACAGCGGTCACGGCTGGCTGGTTTGATTTTCCCCTGAATGCCTGATTTGGAGCCATGGTATAAAACCATTTTATCCGGATGCATAGCAGAGATTTCTGCAGCATCTCCGATAATAGCATCGTGTATAATTTCAGCCAACATGATATGATGTTCTTCGCAAATCGCAAGCATTTTCTCCTGTGCAAGACGATTCGGCGTAGATTTTTCATTTTCCCAGCGGTTTACGGTTGCAAAAGATACCCCGATTTTATCCGCCAACTTCGACTGGCTCCATTGTAAAGCTGAACGAATCTCAAAGACTGTGTTCATCGGGCACCTCCCGCAAGTATAACATTTGTCCTCAATTTTATTGTAGCAAATGTTATATCATACGTCAAGTATTACCGGCTTACCTTCTTTAATATAAGCGGAAAAGTGTAGTGATAATTCAAAGAATAAAATGGTCCTATACAAACGGCACCTTTAAAATACATCTATGTCATACAAATCCAAACACTTCCAAAGCAGAATTTTTTGTTTTATAAGCCCAAATTGGTCTTTCACAGTTGCATTACCATTGTACCTTCTTTTATGTTCCAAAACAAGATATAAAAAGCTCTTGGCCTCTTTATTAAAGGTCAAGAGCTTTTTGCTTGCCGCTGAGCTTCTGCTTCAAAGATCGTGTTCAACTTAATTTTCAATCATCTACACTTTGCGTTTCAGATAATTCTTCCCAGTCTTCCGGGTTTCCACACCTACGGAGATACTCATGCCCGCCATCGACTGCACACGATCCGCAAGAACAAAATTTGAAATCATGCACAGTGCAGCTTTCAATAACGTCCCTGCACTTTTTACACCGGATCATATTTCTCACTATTTTCATCATGCACGTCACCCGCAGTCAATTATCGGCGTTCACATCAATGGTCTCTTCTTGGTATAATTACCATCCTGGTAGATATTCCTATTAAGCTTTTCTGAAATCGTACCACAAGCTTCTCTTTCTCGGAATCTTTAATCTCATATCTCAATTTTAGGTTAGAGTAATCGAAATCTCACCACCAAATGTACTGATTGAAAATCTACCATCCGAAACAACAGCTTCCTTTTCAACATGATATTCAAATGGAAACAGGTATACTGAATCATTCAATTCTTGAAAAGAGTAGTATCCACTGTCATCAATATTCATCACTGCATATGCCATAAATGCACTGATTTGTTCATTATTTACTACCATTCTGTTAATATAATACTTTCCCGGCTTTTCGCAACGCAGCACATCAAATTCCTTCAGTGTTGCAATCAATTTATCAATCGAATGGTATAAAGTTGTTCTTTCTCCCCACTCATCAAATAACTTTTGCTTCAGCTGGGCAAGCGTAATTTCATCCTGAAATTCCGACATTTTACCAATCAATTTGCACATATCAAGAAACACCGGATATGCTGCCAACATCATGCACCAGTTGATATTCACCGCATATTCCGGGTATTTTTCTATCAGCTGTACTGCCTCGCTCTTTAAGCAGGAGCTGTATGGATTATCATAAACCCAGATGTTCATCAAAATCTCTCTGGTCTTACGAAGAACCGTTGGGCTTTCAATCTCATAGCTCAAATACTCATTGAGTTTATCTTTAATCTCTGATTCCGATGTTCCGTCTGCCACTAAGTCAACCGTATATTTCAACCAAGGCAATTTCAATTTCCTTGACAACCCAACCATTTTAGCCATGATAATCCTCCGTCCTCGCGATTATGAACGGAACCACCACTTCGTCAAGCGAAATCCCGCCATGCGTCATTACATTTTCACCTTTGATATCCAAAGAATCCCCCACATCACAGATTAGATAGTCATAATCCTTGGGCAAATAGTATTTTGGATATTCTAAAAGGCCATATCGTTCTATCAAACTGTCTTTATTTGCAAAATTCTTCAAGACTACCATTTTATGGCTTCTCGTTTCAACTTCAACTCCTGATCCAGTCAATCGTCCCAATCCAGTACAAGGCGTATTTCCATGATCAGCTGTAATATAGACATCAAAGCCTTCCTTCAACAATCTTTTTGTCAGCCCTGCAAGCTTATTTTGTTTCATCAGCACTATATCATCATTCAACATTCCAACACGTCCCTGATACTGTGCATGAACCAGTTCGTCAATATCAAGAATAATGACAGCACCACACTTTACAAATGCCGAAAAACTTGCATCATATCCTCGTTCATAGTCTATTTGATTGTCCTTATAGCCATATTTTCTTGCGCATTCGTAAAATTCATTCTTTTCCTTACTTTGTTTCCACGGTTCAATCAGCTGACTGGGATACTTCCCACTCAGTAGGCATTGGCGAGAAATAGACGTTGTAGACGGAATCATAGCAAAGGCTGCACTTTGGCAATAGCAAATTCCTGTAAACGATCTTTTTAATATCGTCCAGTCAAATTCCGACATACCATCCATTACAATAATTGCTGCTTTTTCGCTATGGTCATGGATATAGTCCATTGCATTGCTTACCAGGACCGGGGATTTCAGGTTGATCTCTGAAGACAACTTTCCAAAATATTTCATAGCATAGGCGCAAAATATCCGATTTAACTCCGACGTGTCAATTTCTACATTGTGTTCTACAGCCATTACGTCAATTTGCGCTTTTTTCTCTGCGAGATCGAACCATACCTTATAATCTTTGACTTTTTTTGATTGATTCAGTACACAATCATATAAATCTTTCAAATATGACTCTACATTTTCGCGAGCATACATTTTGAGACCAAGAAACTTTTCCGTCTGTTTCCGTTCATGGTATTCCTCAAAATCACTCTGATATGCCAGGGTAAGAAGATCCAAATCCAGATTATTGCTTTCTCGCAAAACTACGCTATTCAACTTTGGAAACAATGTCTCGAACGAAATTTCTTCCTCCCGGCATTTTTTCCGAATATCATATGGCACATAAACACCCGGCTGTACCAGAATCACAAGCTTTTCCTCTCCATTTAGAAGGCTTGTATTATTAACCCGGAAGCTCAAATCATCAGTATACACAACAGTCCTGAAGCCATGTGCCTGAAACACCGCACTATAATGCGCTTTTTCTTCCAGATGATCTTCATCAACAAGCAGTATTTTTTTCGTATACTGTGCAGCTGTTTTTTCAAACACATAGTCTCCAAACATCTGTTACGCCTCCAATCTTGCCATCATAATTAACCTAAAATCTGGATATACCTGTGAGCCTTTCCTGTGCTGTGCTTCAATGTTGGCCTTTTCTTTTTGCAACTTTTGCAGGCGGCTTCTCCGAATATTCTCAATCCCAATATGTTCCGCAGCCTCTTGCCTCAGCTCCAAAGCATACATATATTTCTTGAAACTCTCCTCATTCTGCTGCATCTGCTTCTCTTTTAATTCAACAAATGTGTCATAGGCAAAATCCATGCAACTTTTTTCAAGCTTAGAATAAATTTCCGCATCCACATTCGGCGCAGATGAAACCCTGAGCTTGCTGTTTCCATCGAGGAAAACATCCATAATACGCTTTCCTGCCATCGGTCGCAATATCATTGCGCTGTTGACAAATATCGGTAAAATCCGCTTTCCGCTCTCTTTTTCAGAGATAGACAACTCCCAAAGCATAAAATAGCCATCCTCATTGGGGAAGTTATCAATCTGGATGGACATAAGCGGTGCCGTCCGATCCTGCACCAACTCCGTCTTCAAATGCTGTGTGATTTCTTCATCTGCAATGCTGATGCGGTCAATCAAACGCGGGTCATGCCCCTGCCAGCACTCATAATAGGTCAGCATTGTGCGGAGCGCACTGTCTACATCGAAATTCGACTCTGTTCCGACAAGTTTTGTCAAGTCTTTCTCTTCTCGGATCACATCTTTATATTTCTGCGCATTTGTAAGCTGCTGCTTCATCTCTTCCTCAACTGGGTACAGATTCTTCTCTACCTGTGAAGTATGACCAATGGAGCGCATATATACATCCGTAAAGTCACATTCTGCTACTTCGCTGTCCAGAACATCGGAATACTTATCAACGCCCATCTCTTTCAGAATAACGGACAGCTTTTCTTCCAACACTTCACGGACACGGTTCTCTACCGTTTCGCCCACAATGAAGTTGTAAATATGTACATCCCGCTGCTGACCAATACGATCAACACGACCACATCGCTGCTCAATCTTCATTGGGTTCCACGGAAGGTCATAGTTGATGATAATATTGGCAAACTGCAAGTTCAGACCTTCGCCACCGGCATCTGTCGAAATAAAAATACTGGTACTGGTCTTAAACTCCTGCATGGCAGCATTTCGCTCGTCAATGCTCATGCCACCGTTTAGAATCGTTACCGTATAGCCTCTATTCACAAGCAGCTCCTGCAAATAAGTCTGCGTAGCAACAAATTCTGTAAAAATAATAACCTTTTGTGTGCGATCCTCACTCAGAATAGCATCAATCTCATTCAACAGCGGCTCTACTTTTGCATCCTGATTCTGGAACTGTGCTTGTTTTGCAAGAGAGATAATCTGCTTCAGCTCTTCGATTTCCAACTCCATATCCAAAGAAATCGCTTCAAGAGCATCCTCAACACCATCCTCAATGTTCAATTCGTCCAAATCTTCTTCCCTTAAATCACCAACGCAGGTGCGCTGCTCCAGAAGAACATTTAATCTGCGCTCCAGGCTCTGTCGAATGGCCGCCGTACTGCTCGTCACCATGCGCTGCATGATAATCAACAGGAAGATCAGGCACATATTTTTCTTGCGATTGCGCAGTGCTTTGTTATAGGTCTTTGCGACATAGGAGCTGACCATCTCATACAGTTCCCGCTGCAAATTATTGCGTTCGTCCCATGAAATCGTCACAAGATGCGTGATACGGTTCTTGAACAACAGATTACCATTATTGTCAATTGCCTCGCGCTTTTCCGTGCGGATCAGGAATGGAGCAACCTGTTCTCGGACAATAGATTTGGCATTCGGGAAAGCATCCGCATCCAGCAAACGAATCAGCCGCAAAAATGGCTCAGTTTTGCCATTATGCGGTGTTGCTGACAACAGCAGCAGATATGGGCTTGCCTGTGCCAGTAAATTTCCCAGCTTGCAGCGAGCCACTTCGCCGGAGGAGCCTGCCACACGATGTGCCTCATCTATGATGATCAGATCCCATCCACTGTTGATGATGGAATAGATTCGTTCCTCGTTGTACTTTTCAACCTTTTCCTCGCTCCAACCAGTGTGTTTTTCAATCGGCTTGATAGAATCCATCGGGGAAATTACCTGATCGAACTGACCATACACATCATCATTATCCGTCAGGCGGCGAATCGTATCATAATCGGAAGGTAAAATCACTTGAAATTTCTCATGGAACTTTTCCTGCATCTCACTTGCCCACTGGGTCACCAGACCGGTCGGACAAACCACGAGAATTCTACTGACAAGACCACGGCTCTTCAATTCACGGATAATCATACCAGCTTCAATCGTCTTACCAAGACCAACTTCATCCGCCAGAATATAGCGGATGTTGTTGGTCTCCATTGCGCGGTTCAACACATGGAGCTGGTGCGGCAACGGAATAATCCCGCTGGCAAGAGAAGAAAGGAAACCACCGGCAGTTTCATTTTTGATTTTTGAGAGCAGCGTAACATAGCGCAGGTAATTTTCATCGTACTGCATGGTGCTACCCGATGCGCTTAGCTGTTCCTCATTTGCCTTATACACTCGACCGGTTGCCGGGTTAAAGACCTTGTAGGAAACGTATCCCCATGCTTCGAACTTCTCCAAAATCTGCACATTTGCCTTTTCTATTGTATCAAAAACGAAATCGCCCACACTTAACATTTCTACCCATCCTTTGGCTCTCAGTCTTCTTTCAGCAATACAGATTCCGCTTCATTGGGGAGCAATTTGAGTTTTTCAATTACTTCAGACACCCATGCAGGGACCTTATCGGCACTGGTTATTGCTTCTTTTGTACGAATGTATAATTTTAGAGCTTTCGCTTTGCCAACATCGCCAATGGAAAGATTTTCTTCCAAGCGATACTCAAAGCCCAAATAGTTTTCATGAACCGTACCGTCCGGGAAGTCGTCAGCACATCCAAACATCTTTAATATTCCATGGTTCTTATCAATGGTTGACTTTTCATCACCTTTTCCAACATTTTGCCTGTCACCATCGAAAATTACAAAACAGGGAATACCAAACTCACTATATAAACGGTAAAAACGGTCTATCTCGCTTTTGCCTCCGCAGCGAACAATCGTAACTCCTTCCGCAATATAGTCGTAACCAAGCAAATCAAAGAAATACGGTAAAATCAGCGATTCACTTTCGCCTTCGACAAGGATTACCTTCCTTGCAAACATAGCTTCACTGGCTCTTTGTGAATCGCCAGTATTTTCATAGGCATCCTTATAGATAAACATCAAGTCTTTCTCTGATGATTCGATATTCTTTCTTATTTTTAGATCTACCACAAAATTTGCCGGATTTGCCTTACGAATATATGTGCCATTATCCATGGATTTGCGTACAACATTTATCTCATTAAATCTATCAAGCGAAATAAATTCGGTTGAATGCGTTGTAATAAATACTTGCGTGCCGTTGTCAGCCAATTCACGAATAATTTTATAAAAATTGCGTCTCCCTTGTGGATGAAGATATAATTCTGGTTCGTCTATAAATATCGGAGTCTGATTCTTCAATTTCAACTGAGAATATGCTTTCAGGATGGCAATCGTAATGCTTGCCTGTACGCCCATACCAAGCTCAGACGCACGAAAAGTCATACCGGTTTCCGCTTCATTGACCATAATCTGTAATGTTCGGAACATATTCCATGGGTCATACATATTGAGATCAACATTAAAATCAGATGGAACGCGGTTCAACTGTCGTGCTGTTTCTGTTCTCAAAATATTCGTGAATGTTCCCATTAGGTCGTTTCCGTTTTCATCTTTAACTGAAAAAAGCATTTCATCCCTAATGCGCTGCATTTCAGCCTTAAACACCTCACTTTTGGGAATAACTTCTCCTGTCACTTCATCAATTATCGTTTCTTCCAAAAATCGAGCATTGATGTCACGCAGAAGCCTACCGAGAACTGTCCAACGATTTGCTGCTGGATTTTCTGAAATTTTTCTATCGGGGCCTATAAAAGCTGATATGTACTGCTGACGAATATCATCGCTGACATATCCACTTCCATCAATATTTAGACCGGATTTCTCATGACCAAATCTATCCTGCCACTTATTACTCATTTCGAGAAAATGGCCGTCATCAAAACCTATCCTTACGCGAACACATGAACTTTCATCGCCACGATAATAGTTTTCTTTAGGGAAATTGTTGAACGATGGATAGACCGAGCCAAGAACCCATTCCAGAGCTACAAAAATATTACTCTTACCAACACTGTTCTCGCCGATGAAGACATTAACCTTATCGGAAAGGCGCACATCAATATCCTTAATACTCTTGTAATTCTGAATTCTGATTCTGGTAATTTTCAAGGTCCATTCCTCCTATCCATTACACTCTCCCAAGGCTGATATCATAGTACATCAGCAGGTTCGAATCCTCTTGAATGGTCTGCTCCGGCAGACGCTCTGCGATATCAACGATGGCTTTATAGTTCTTTTCTTTCCAAAGGCGAGAGAATCCCACACGGATGGCCTCCGAACGGAATAGCTTCAGCTTGCCTTTGCTGTTCATATAGCCTTCAAATTCTTTCCACAGGTTCTTTTCGCGCAGCTTAACCAGATCGCCTTCCTTGGTTACGTCCGGAATGTACCAGCGGCCTTTCTCGTCTTGCAGGAAGTTCTCTTCCAGAATGGTAGCAAGTTCCGGCATCTGCTCATATTTATCAACTGCCTTGACTTCCTGCATGAACTTCGGCTGAAGCTCTGCGTAGGTCTGCGGGCCGCAGAACTGCTCATCCAGCTGCTGATACAGCCAGGAAATAGCAGACTTCTCATTTGTAACAAACAGCTCGAACTGGATATTCTCCACTTCAGTCGTAATACGGGCAGTGTCATACTCATTGACCTGATCCGGCAGGAAATACATATTATCGCGTTTCAGGAACTTTTCATCCAAGCCGCGATAAAAGTCGGTAGCATCCAACGGCACAGGGATACCCTGCATAATGTGGTAGGCAACCATACGGTCAAAGAGCAGGTACGCCTGACGTTCAGCAACAACTTCAATACGATCATTCTTTACAACGACAACAGGTATATTTGCAAGGTGTTGGCGTACAAAATCCCATGCTGTTTCTGCAGTTCCTGCCTTGTCTAAAATATCGCGTCTGAAACTATCCTTTGGCTTATATGCAGAAATAACCAGATCTTGCTTAATGGCTTGCGATGCACCCTTACCTTGATTAAAGCTTACTTGTTTCTTATCAATAGTTCTTACATCCGCCACAACAAAACCAGACCTTTGCAGAGCTGTCTGAATTGCATTCCAGACACTATTTTTTGAATTATGAAATTCGACTGTCATCCACCTATTTGGCTTTAATATACGAAAAAATTCTGAAAATGCTTTAGTCATCAGTGATTGATACTCTACAAGATGTTTTCCCTGTGTATTGTTAATTATCGCTTCAGGCAGACAATTAGTAACGACATGAAGCCACGCTTCCCAAATAAAGTTCAGTTCAGAGTACATCAAGTTATTACCAAATGGAGGATCAGTGAAAATGTAATCACAGCTACTATCGGGAATATTTCTCAAATCCGTTGCTGACTGAGTTGAAACAAGGCCGGTTTCAGGAAATTTTGCCAAAATATTTTTTGCTTTAATCGTTTTGTTAGCGTAGTCCCTTAGCGATTTACAGATATTTATATCTTTAATTAAAGATGGTATGTATAATGTCCCGGAAAGTGGGCCACCACCAGCACCAGCAAATCCACCAGCCCAACGATATCTATACATTTTTGTATTGACCATTGCGACTGAGTGAACTAAAATATGGCATATTTTCCCACGTGCTTTATATGCAAATGCTGCCAGCACCGCAAGAGTCCTTTTCGTGTAAAACTGATGCACATACCGAACATCTGCTCCAAATGGATCGGTCGTTTTATCTCCTTTCGGCAAAGCTGCAATTGGATATGGATACGGTATCTTAAAACTATCAATTTTATTCAGCAATGCAAAGTCATTCTCATCTGGTTCTTTAGTATAACGCTTACCTTCATAACTGTAATTAATTTGAACCAGCACAAGTTTCGACTGTTCAACAATCTTTTCCAAAGCATCATCAAACACTTTAACTTTAGCTCTTTTGCAGTCCTTCTTTTTTAGCAAGGCTCCACAATGCGGACATGCAAATTCATCTGTTACTTTACCCTTCTCATGGTCAACTGCAGCATTCCAAAATACAATTTCATTTCCACAAGTAGGGCAGATAAATACATCTGATAGTACTGTATAGTTGATTTTACCGTAAGCCTTTTCTCCTGATAGAGTTTGCAATGTTGCTTGAGCAACGGTGGAATCTATATGATGTTCAGTCTGAAACATCCACTCAAACTCTTTCTCGCATTCGTCAATTATGCCCATTGCTTCTGTTTGAAATTTTATAGGATCAATTAATGAGTTATAATTGCTCGCCAAAAAACTTGCCACCGGGGATAAGTCACTAACAATTGCATGTCTGCTGTTGTCCTCGTAAGCATCAACATAAAAGGATTTTTCCCCTAGTGCCCTTGCAGCAACACCTGTCATGCCCGTTCCACAAAATCCGTCAAACACCAAATCCCCTGGATTTGTATAATGCTCTATAAATTTAGTTATGGCCTTATACGGAACTTTTGTATGATAGCTATGTGCCATATAAATCGGTTCGTTTTTCCCCTCACTTACATCTGCTGCAAATGGTTCTCTGTGATAATTGTCCGTTGCCTCATCATAAGGAGTACCATACTCCTTGATAAAGTCCTCGATGAAGGGATTCGGGCAGGCTGTATAAAACGGTGCATCCGAAAGTGCAATGATATCATCATCCGTACCGATAGGAAAGCCTTCGATGTTGCGCACTTTATCTATATCTTCTTTGGTCAGCTTTCTGCGTTCCACAGCTATTTCCTCGCTTTCGTTTTCTGAATTGTGCAAGCGGCACTTGCACAATCTTATTTGACAATGATGCGGAGTTTACCTTCGTCTTTGCCTTTGGTATAGCCAGCAATCAGCTCATTCAGTTTCAATTTGAAGGTAGCTTCATCCATCGGCGGCAGCTTCGTCAGCTTGTCCATCAAATCTTTTGCATCCACTACCACAGGTTCAAAGCCCTTCAGCAATGCCTGAATCGCCTTGATGAAGAAATCGTCAACACGCTTCGGCAAAGTACCAGATGCAGTAAAGTCATCAATCGCTTTCTGCTGTTCTGCACTCAAGTACTCTTTCTGGCTTGCCACAATCGGGTCAGAAATCGTATTCAATAGAGTCTGCGTCCACTCCGTTACTAGATCATCAATCCGAATATCCAGATTGTCCAGCTGACCTGCAACATTCAGCACCGGATCACCAAGGTGATAGCCACAATGCGGACAGATATGGGTTGTTTTCAGTTCGGTCGGGGTCAACTCATAGCAGACCTTCAGGTTTGCCATGTCCTGCTCGATTTTTGTCAGTTTGGCTACCGAAAGGATTTCAACGCCGCGCAGCTTTCGCAGATTTGCCAGTGCAAGGCTCTCCTGTAATTTACCGCGTCGCTTTGCATCGTCAATGTCCAGACGCTTTTTCTTATGTTCTTCAAAATAAATGCCGATATACTCTTCTTTGACCTTTTCCAGCGCGGTATTGACCTTCTGTGCTGCTGCTTCGCCGGATGCACCGGTCAAGATGCTGTCACGCGCGGAGCGAAACTCGTCTTTTGCCGCTTCCAGTCTTTGTTTGAAATTTGCGCCAAGGTCGATGAACTCAATGTTGCTCATATAAGAGACATTGTTTGCACAATCCGTTTTGAAGGTTACATATTCCGTAATTGCCTTGATCAATGCAATTTGCCCTGCCAGCTTATCAATTTCATCAAAGGTCAGCGTGAAGTTATTTAGCTTCGCCGGAGTATTGAACCGAGCGGAATAATTGCTGAATTCATCCTTAACTGCTGCACAGGCTTTCTGCATAGCAATCAGATGCTGCGCATCCACAAGCGGTTCATTCCAAAGCTCAAAGCCATTGTTCAGTTTCTGGTTCGCAAGAACAGCAGAGTTGCTCGTTTCCTGCGCTTTTATCAACAACTGCTTCACACCCTCATCACGATCATTCGGGTTGTCCAGCAGAGCCGGATTGATTTCCAGCACATCAAAGAGCTTTTTCAGCTCTGCCATTGCCATCTGTGCAGGTCGTGCCAGATATTTGAACTCATACAAGTCCAAAGCACCAATGCGAGGCACCGTATCCAGATTCGATGCACTCAGGACAGTGCCATTGCGCAAAGTCATCGTTGCATAGCCCGCATATACCATGGACAAAAAGATGATCGGTGTAAAAAGATAGTTGATCTTGAAATGCTTATCTTCGTACTGGTCATCATATTTGACATCAAAGATATCCGAATAATTGATAACGCCCTGCGGCGGCAACTGCTTCAGTTGATTGATATAGTAGGCTGCGTACTTGGAACCTTCCGGTCGAATCTTATCGCCATCCAGAACGCCAAAACTCTGGAGCATCAAGGTCGCAATCTGCGTTTTACGACCGGCAAAGTAATCAAATGCCTGCCGAACATTTTCTTCTATGTTCTTCCGGGTTACCTTCGTCTTCATCATAGGACAATCCGGATACTTGCCGCAGAAATATTCATCCAGGCACAAGGAAGCTGCCAGATCAACAGTATCCTTGAAGTCCATATCCCGATTATAACGTCCACGGAGCACTTCAATCATCTTGCGTTTCTGCCCTTTATACTGGACATCAAAGCAAGTGTTTTTGTTTTCACTCAGATACTTGATCAGTTTTTTGCGGTTCATCGCTGCTTTGTTCAGATACGCATCCTTATCTTTGCCTTCGCTGATCTGCGCCTGTGCATTCGCAGCAGAGAAGATTCCCAGAATTTCCTTGAACTCTGCGGTAGATTTGAAGAAAAAGTAAACTTCGTCCTCCAGATTTTTCACCGCAATACTGCCGGTACTATATGGCGGCATGATATGGATATAGAAATCGCGCTCCGGCTGTGCAGTACTGCGCTCTCCCGGCAGACCAAGGAATAGATAGCCCTCACGGAAAATGTTATGGCTGTCCCAGTTCAGGTCACGCTGGTAAATCTCAAATCCTGGAACATACTGCTTTGCGTCCCAATCAAGGCAACTATAAATCAGTTGATAAAAATAACGATTCAGCTCGCCATCTGCCATGATGGAAGCTTTTTGTTTGATTTTCTCATCATAGTCAACAACCTTATCCACATCAATGTAGTATTGGTTATTAGCATCGTTATAGATAATAAACTGACCGGATACCGTGGTCATAATATCCTTCAACGTAGTTTTGATTAGAGCCAGCAAGAAGTCCGCATCCTGCTCCGGCATCGTCAGGAACAAGCAAAGATCATCTTTCAAGTTCTCTGCCGTCAGTCCGAAATGTACATCCAAGCCATTCGTAGTCAGACGATGGACACTCAGTGCATAGATAATTTTAATTGCCAGCGGCTTGTATGCGGGTTTAGGGAATGCACGGTTAATGATATCCTCCAGCTGTCCACTGGCAGTAACAACACGGTTGATGGTTACGTCACTCTTGAGCAATCCGTTGGATTTGATTGCAGGCCAATAATTATCAAAAGAGATGATGCCCGGCTCGTTCTCTGGCACATCACGGTTAAAAATGTCGCGGATTGTCATCGAGATGTTTTTCAGAATATGTCGATTTTCTATCAGGTAAATTTTGTTGAACACGTCAATGTAGGACGGATGGATTGGGAACAGGTCCACAAACTCATCCATCCGGGAAGACATGCCTGTGTAAAGCATCGAGAATTTTTCCAGATGCTTACGGATCAAAGCCTTCTGCTCCGGCGTTTTCTTCAAAATACGCTCAGACACAACATAAGATGTTGCCTCTTTGGTGATGATCATCTGTGTAAAACGATCAGAGACATGCTTCAAATTATCCGATACAAAACTGAACCGAGGATTGTCAAAAATCTTTTCCTGTACGCCAAAGATAACTCGAAGCTTGCTCTTGGAGCACATCTCACCCAGCGCACGGAAAAATTCCAGATCCAAAACGATTTCACGTTCATTCCGAGAAGATAAGTAGCTAAGGAACTCATCTACAACAATCAGATAGCCTTTATCCGGATATTTTGCCGAAAATGCTGCCATCATATCTTTGACAACAGCTTTAGGGCTTCGTACACTATTATACTCTGGCACATCAAAATCAATGCCACGCTCATCAAAGTCATCCTGAACATATCCCATGATCACGTCATACAGGGACATTCTTGTTCCGCCGATTTCGATGCGAAGGACTTCAAATTTACCTGCAATACATTCCATTTCTTCAGCAAATTTCTTATTCTGGAGATATTGCAAGTTATCAGCATCTTTTGCAATTGCTGAGATAACACTCATCAAATGCGATTTACCAGTACCGTAGTTACCCACAACGAGGACACCCTTGTTGTCAACAACTTCATCCATCTGAAGCTGTTCTAGCACAGGGCTTTTCAAGCTCTGTACCATCGCGTCTGACATTATGTATGTTTTCACATACTCTCGTGCCTTATTGCTGTCATCTGCTGTCACAAGCTGAATAACATCCTCAATCGGGTTAAAGCTGATCAAGTCAGAGTACTTCACCGTTTTATCCTCCCTCAAACAACACAGATTATGTCGTATTGCTCTATATCGTATTCTTTATAGTCATCATATCCATCTTCTGCATAAACCAATTTTCCGTCTATCACAGTTCCTGGCCACAAAACAGAAAATGCCTTGCTTCGGTTCGCAACTGTAAGAAGTTGCAGTACATCTATCTTGTATGCTGGATTGAACAGCACGTCAAAATTTCGGATACAACTGTTTTCCGGAACATCAGCAAGGACTTTCTGGAAACAGCGTTCAATCTTCAAAGTTCTTCGTTCTGGATTGATTTTGATGAGCAGTGCCGCAAGTTCCTCATTCAATGCAACCTGGTGTAGATCTTCGCAGTATTTTTCATCACAATAGATGACGGGTCTCATCAGTCCTACCTGACTTTCAGCTTGATGCAACCGATACTGTATTATATTTCCCATTCAGCCACCATCCTTATTCTACACTATCAGTTGTCTCTTTATCCAAATCATCAGGAATAAAATCCAATACATCGTCAGCCGTACAGCCTAGCGCAAGACAAACTTTTTCCACCATCTCAATGGAAACAGGCGCTCCACGTCCCATTTTGCCAATGGTGCTTATGCTGACCCCTGCAAGTTCGCACAGCTCTTTCTTCTTCATTTTCTTGTCAATCAACAGCTTGAACAACTTATTGTACGATACTGCCATCGTCTTTGCCTCCCGCGTGAAAAATTCTATTAAATATTATATTTTTTCTATTTTCAAGTATAGCACTTTTCAGTTTTTTAGTAAACGAAAAATTGTGCGTTCAAAATGTTTTTTGTCTATTAGAGACAGTTTCCAATAAATTAAAATGTTGTCCGTAGTACCGGGCTGCACACTTGTTCCGGACGCTCTATCAAAGAAAAGTTCTGAGTTGATTGTCTGCACTCGTGTCCATTGTGCTTTTTTAGCCTACGCTAAAAGGCGCACTCTGCAACAGCCATTCATAAATTTCCATTTTTCACCCAGATATAATAATCATGATCCAAAGCCTCTGAGTCAAAAGACTCAGGGGCTTTTTTATGTCTGGAGGTGAGCACTTTGTTATTCCGCACCATCACTATCATTATTACCATCGTATTTTAAAGCGCAGCAGCGCAGAAAGGAGAAAGCATTATGAACTTTTGGTCCGAAATCGTCAAAGAGGTTG